>Ga0209254_10000264_pt1 | contig 39807 bp, 34 predicted proteins | sample FrelakmetDIP11DI_FD_187148 | JGI IMG/M metagenome (GOLD analysis project Ga0209254, IMG submission 187148) | Freshwater lake sediment microbial communities from the University of Notre Dame, USA, for methane emissions studies - DIP11 DI (SPAdes)... | ecosystem: Environmental > Aquatic >... | reverse complement strand
GTAACAATGATTAAAGACGATGGTGCATCGATCACATTTAAGGCGATTGTAAAACTTAATACCCAAATAGAGGTCGATTACTACCATAATGGTGGCGTTCTAAATACTATATTAATAAATATGCAAAAAACAAATAAAAACGAATATTAGCAACATCAGATTTCTATGATGAACGGTTCATTTGATACCTCCTTGTTATCACATATTTGGTTTGGTAATTACTCACTCCCTTCCTATTTAATGAAAAGGATCCACTCAAATAATCGCAGGTGATGTGAAAGTGCGGATCCGTGAAGTAATTACTTGTATAGAACAGAACAAGTGTTCTAATTACATATATTATAGAACATATGCGCTATTTGTCAAGAGGGATTACTCACCCATCTATAATCGACCCCCTCCCAACCTCCCCCATTTATAGACCAAAATGGGGGAGGAGTTTTAAGGACCCTCCCCAAAATAGCTGCAGGTGGCCTAGCAAAATTGATCGGTGAGTAGTTACTGTCAAGAGGGATTTATGAATTATGTTTTGCTACAAACTCTTCAGCCTTTTTGACCAGTTTTTTATCACCGATATAGATCGAGGTACGCTGATGGAGCGATACAGGGCGAATATCTAGGATATTTTGAATTCCATCGGATGCGCATCCACCAGCATGATGGGCTAGAAAGGCTAATGGGGCAGCTTCATAGGTTAACCGCAGTTTACCGCTGGGAATATTGGGATCTCGAGTGTCTGGTGGATAATAAAAAATGCCGCCTGATAGAAGAGTGCGATGAAAATCTCCTACTAATGAACCGATATAGCGTAATGATAATGGATTCTGATCGCCTTCGATTCCTTGAAGCCAGCGCGTAAATTTAACCACACCCTGACTCCAATATCGTTCATTACCATGGTTGACTGAATAATACTTTGATCTTGTAGGAATCATCATGTTTGGATGGGTGAGCAGGAATTCGCCAATCAAGGGGTCCAATGTAAAACCATGAACACCTGAACCACTCGAGTAAACCAGCATTGTGCTGGAGCCATAGATCATATAGCCAGCTGCAACGAGTGCATTTCCAGGCTGAAGACAATCATCGAGTGTACCAGGTCCCTGAATAGAAAGACGACGGTAAATTGCAAATATAGTTCCAATGGAAGCATTGTAATCAATGTTTGATGAACCATCCAGCGGATCGAAAAGAAGCACGTACTTACCAACCGGGAAACCTTCGGGAATATGAAGTAAATGCTCGTGTTCCTCCGATGCCATTACAGCCATTCGCCCGGTATGATCATTTAAACGATATATTATTTGATCTGCAAGGTGATCAAGCTTCATCACCGTTTCACCCTGGATATTTATATCTTCAGTGGCACCTAATATATCGGACAATCCAGCCCGGGTGGTCTGGCTGGCGATGTATTTCCCGGCTAAAGCAAGATCATAAAGGATATTAGTCAGAATACCGGTAGCCTGAGGATGTATTTGTTGTTCTTCAAGGATATGTCTTTCTATCGTAATAATCTTCGATTGGTTAAATCTTATGTCTGCCATTTCAATCTCCGATATTTTTATTTGTTTTTCTGCTCCGAAGGAATAGATAAGCCATATATTTAATTAATCCAGCGGTTATGCTGTTTCGCGCCAGAAGCCCAATAAAACTATATAAAGACCCTGGAACACAAATAACCTTATTATGTGAAAGTGATTCCAGTGATTTATTTACAACTTGATTTGAAGTCATCCATAAAAACCTGGGAATACTTGCCCGCGAGAATTCAGTGTACTCGCTGGTATCATGAAACTCGGATAGGAAGAAACCAGGGCATAATGCCTGTACGCGGATTTTAGTCCTGTGCAATTCGTCTTGCAGGGATTCAGAAAACCTAACCATGAAGGCCTTGGTTGAGCCATATAATACACTTCTTATTGGCAAGAGACCGGCCAATGACGAAACGTTAATGATCACCCCTTTATTTCGAGTCATCATGCCAGGTATAACTGCCCTACAGAGCATAACCGGTGCGACCATATGCACTTGCAGCATGGAGAGCTCTTTTTGTGGTTCTACGGAAGAAAATTTACCAACAGTTCCAAAACCGGCATTATTCACTAAAAACTCAATATTGGAGGTGTTATAAATACAGTTAATTACACGTTCAATATCTTCCGGCAACGATAAATCTGCTTGGAGAGATGTAATATTTACCCCATACTTAGATTGGAGCCTTTCGCCAAGAAATTTTAAACGTTCTTCCCGCCGGGCAACAAGAATCAGGTCATATCCATTTTCTGCCAGGTGGATAGCAAATTCAGCACCTAAACCTGCTGATGCCCCAGTGATGAGTGCAATTTTGTTTGATGATTCCGGCAAAGAGAGTAATATCCTATAGCTGATTCTGCTTGAATATCCACCCGGTATTCTTGGAGATTTGGGGAGAAACAGGTGTCCTGGAAGGGTGGTTCCCCTGAGCTGTATTTATCATACCATAGCTAATAAGCCAATCTGGATTGGTTCATCAGAAAGGTTACTGGGTTTCCCGACCCCCTAAAATAATTCTTTCAAAACCATCCATTTACCAACTTGTCCATCTAGTTGATCAATCATTAGTATATTCATATCGATTAGTGACGAAATCGCTTGCTCGATCTCTTTAGAGCTCCATTTAAATAATTTTGCCAGATCACTGGATTGTGCTGCACCTACAGAGCGAAAATATACCTCCAGGATTTTTCTTCGTGCATCCAATTCTCCGATGAAACGCGCTTTTTCAATTAATCCTGGTTCATGACGCGCAACGAGATCATATGCAAATGAATAATGCCATGATCCAGCATCAACAATACCCACTGGCATAATCTTGAAATCATTCTGCAAGTCAGCTAACGCCCGGTTAAAACGTGACTCACTAGCCTGGCTGTTGAGATGGGCAGATTTTCGTAAAGAAATTGAATCTAAAGGGCTGTTTTCAAGTAAGGCTTCATAAACCACTTTTACTTCCTGGGTCATACGACCTTGTTCATAAATAGTCAGGTAATCTTCTTCAGGAGAACCGTAATTTTCAGTGAGTGCATAGAAATATGGGGCAATTTCCATCGAAATTATGGTTGCTTTCTTGCGCAATATTTTTCCATAAAACCAAATATGTTTTCCAAGCAGCGAATCTTTCCAATCCCATGTAATATGTCCAGGATCATCATGCTCATTCGGAACCGGACGCTCGCCGGCAACGGCAACCCACAAACTTGGTAATGTAATACCGGTAATCGGCCAGAAAAAGATGTATCCTCGGTTGTAAGCAAATTGGATTGCTTCCTCTTTGGTTTTCAGGCGAAGTTTTGGATTAATATTATAAGTTTGGAAACGATATTCCTGGATTCGATCGTAGGAGAGCATGGTAGTAAGATTTATTTTTTGTTATACGATAGATGATGGTAGTAGTGATTAAGCTTTTCCAGATGAACGGTGAAATCGAATTAAATTCTTACGCGGTAAATCCAAGCATTGATATATCGAGTCTAACCACCGGAAATAACAGGTACCAAATTAATCACATCATCCAAAAGGAGGATTTCATCGTCTGTGATTAATTCTCCATCACGGGTCACCAACACACTATCTGGTTCGAGATCTAACTTCTGAAGGGCTTTACGCACAGTCATTCCGTGCTTGACCTCATATTCTTTTTTTCTAATGATAATTTTTGCGGTCATGTTTTGATTTTATAGAATTCTAGTAAGTATAATCAAAGATTCTCAATTTATCTATATATTAAATCGCTTTACCACAGAAAACACTCATCCTTTATTAATATATTCTGCATAACTTTTTTATGATTTAATCGACATTGAATCATACTAGATATTAAACCAAGGTTAGGAAAGAATTAAGTATTATTATAACAACCTTAATACTCCTTGCTCCTTCTGGAAAGATATTATCTGATTTAGTATTGCAGATTTATGGAACAGTAAACATTTTATATCCAAGTGTATCTTTTGAATCATGCTTAAAGCCAAGTCATTTATAACTGAAGAAAATTTATCGCATAGTCACCAATGTGAGGAGGTGCGTGTTGCGTTCAATCTTGATTAAAGCGAGTTTGATAATTGGAGTTATTATCCTGTCTTTGGTGTTCATCGGTATTGTTTTAGTGGAGAAAGCCCCGTTCCAACCTGGCGATATTTTGTTTCCAGCGCAGAACCTCTCTGAACAAACAAGTTTTCTATGGCCGGATCGAGTATATAAAACCTCATATAGCTTAAACCTATTGGATAGAAGGATAGATGATTTATTTGCAAGTATTGGAACAAAGCACGAGAATATTACGATGCTTTATCTCGAAAAATCCCTAGATCGGGCGATAACATCACTTCCAAATGTACCTCAAGATCAAAGAAATAAGATAACTGAACCTCTATTCTCACTGGTAAACCGTGTGGAAGCTTTGATGAAGTTAATAAAATTAGATCTATTTGGAGATAAGGATTATTACCTTTCATTGTTACAAAAAATGCAAATCTTTATCCAGGTGTCAGGCAGTAATTACGACTTGCTATCTGAAGCAGACCAGGCTTCATCTTCGATAGCGAGTAATCTAACAAATCCTGGGGATTCTGTTTCAGATAATGGATTAGCAATTAATTCAACATTATCTGCTGGTTCCAACCCATCAGCAGGGATGCATGATTTATCAACTTGTGCTGAATGCCATAGAATAACAGATTGTCGTGAGTGTCATTATTCTAACAAACCATCGATGCACTTTCCTGGTCAATGTTCAAACTGTCATATTACCCAGGATTGGAGTATGTCGTCATTCAACCATTCCAAAATTGGTACAGCAGAATGTATTTCTTGCCATAGATCTGTGGCACCCGAAAATCACTTTAAGGAAGAATGTTCAATTTGCCATACACCCGGTGAAAGTTGGGAAAATGCTAACTTTGATCATAATGGTTTCTTTGATTGTATTTCTTGCCATGAATCCATTGCGCCGACGGATCACTATTTTGGACAGTGTTCGACCTGCCATAACCCAAAGCTTGGGTGGGAAAATGCATCTTTTGACCATACTCGGTTTAATGATTGTATTTCATGCCATGCTGGAGATTCACCCCCCAATCATTATCCAATGCAATGCTCAACTTGCCATAATCCAGAAAATGGCTGGAGTTTCATAAATGTAAATCATAAAGTATTGAAGGATTGCAAATCGTGCCATAGCTATGATACGCCGGCCAATCATTATCCAGGTCAATGCTCAAACTGTCATACTCCTGGTCTTGGATGGTCAGATGCTTCTTTCAATCACAGTGGTTTCACAGATTGTATAGCATGCCACGGCGGTGACGCTCCTAGCAATCACTATCCAGGACAATGTTCACAATGCCATAACTCAGGCAGTGGTTGGGCTAATCCTAATTTTAATCATAGTGGATTTACTGATTGCAAGTCATGTCATTCCAATGATGCTCCTGTGAATCATTATTCAGGGCAATGTTCAAATTGTCACAATCCTGATCTTGGATGGGCGAACGCTACTTTCAACCATACAGGTTTTACCGATTGTTTTTCTTGTCATAATTCTGATTTACCCACCAATCACTACGCAGGGCAATGTTCGACGTGTCATGATCCGGGTAATGGTTGGAACAATCCACAATTTAATCATACAGGATACACTGACTGTAGATCCTGCCATGCGAGCGATGCACCCACAAATCATTTTCAAGGACAGTGCTCAAATTGCCACAATACTAATGGTTGGCCTGGAGCGGTATTCGATCATAGTGGTTACTCAGATTGTCGTTCATGCCACTCAGGTGATGCACCAGCCAATCACTATGCGAGTCAATGTTCAAACTGCCATAGTACCAATGGATGGCCTGGAGCGGTTTTTAACCATAATGGATTTACGGATTGTGAATCCTGTCATTCAGGAAACGCTCCTCCAAATCATTATCCTTATCAGTGTTCAACATGCCACACACCCGATGGCTGGAATAATCCAAGCTTCAATCATAACGGATTCTCGGATTGTATTTCATGCCATCTCAAGGATCGACCGGACGAACACGATCAGGGGCAATGCTCGGAATGCCATAATACCAATTATTGGGATGATAAAATCCTGATAATAAATAATAATGGCGATATGGTAAATGTGAATTGTGCAGCATGCCATAATCCGGACTAAACTAAATAAGTACACAATATCTACACTGATCGTCAGCGTATCGCATAAGCTAACGAGATTGTTTGAGGTGCTGATTGAATATCGATGGCTTGCTATGTTGAATCATGCAGAAGACGTTCAGTATGAACTGCATTTACTAGCCATTTTGAAATTCTCTATGTTTGGTATAGGTTGTTGAAATTCTTATTATTGACATCGTGCAAATGATTTTGTCTACCCTTCAGAGTTCGAGGGTACCTTTACGCAACTATAAAATAAATTTTGAACGATATTCCAGGCTAAATTGGGTGGATCCAAGGTGTGCAGCAGCCTTAAGTTTGTTTATCAAATTTACGCAAAGCCGGATAATGATGTGGTTATTTCTACACATCCTTCGTAACCTTTTAAGAATAAATCCGACTATTAATAGAGAAGGAAGATATGGTATTCTGTCATAACCATGGAATCTATACTAAAATTGGATATTATCTTAATGGATATAGCCATAGGTTTATGACTACTGACTCTTTTGAATTAGACAAGTTAAATTCGCTTGATCCTCAAACAATCAGCGCGATCCACGACCAATATTTCACTGATGTTTATCGATTTGCTCGTTTTCGGGTTAGTGACGAATCAACTGCAGAGGACATCGCAGGTGAAGTATTTATCCGGCTACTTGAAGCAGTGCATAAAGGGAGAGGTCCAAGAACCAATTTACGCGGTTGGTTATTACGGACTACAGCTAATATCGTGAATGACTATTTTCGAAAAATATATAAACGTCCGGTAGAAGATCCTGCTGAGATTCATGAAAACTCCATTGATTTATATATTCAGCAGCCGGATCCGGTGTTAATTTTAGAGCGGGCTGAGCAAAAAAAGGCGGTGCAAATCGCGTTAGAAAAATTAACAGATGCACAGAAACTAGTGATTACATTACGATTTGCGAATAAATATTCTTTAGAAGATACAGCAAAATTAATGGGAAAGAACGCAAATACTATCAAGGCTTTACAATGTCGGGCACTAGCATCCTTGCGAAAGAATATTGGAAGTGAAATAGAATGAAGAAAAAGTTAATCGATGATCTTGAAGAATGTATAAGTGCGATGATAACCGGAATTCCGATGGAAAAGAGTCTGCAGGATTTTCCAGATCATGCGACTGAATTAAAGATGCTTCTTAAAACTGCTGAATTAGTGAACAGTTTTCGGGTGGAAAAAATTCCATTGGATGTTAAGGTTAGAAACCAAAATGAGCTCCTAAGACAGGCAGAGAGGTTTCGTGTTGGAAATAAACGCGGTAAAAACACATTATCGATAGAATGGTTAACCATTTCTATTAGGAATGTCTTTCAATCAGTAAGGTTTGATCACCCGCTTGCAGGCAGGGTGATCTTAGCCTTGATATTGGCCGGACTATTCCTTGTATTTTCAGGTGGTTTATTAGTCACATCGGCCAAGTCTTTACCTGGCGATTCATTGTACCCGGTCAAACGCGTTGTTGAGGACATCAAAGTTTATCTGGCACCAAGTATTGAAGTTCGACATGAATTTGAGAATATCTATAGCGAAAAAAGGGTGGTTGAAGTTGTTAAGTTGATGGGATTAGCGCGTGAACAGCAGATCAGTTTCGAGGGGATTGTCTCTACCATAGACGGACTGAATTGGAGGGTGAACGATATTCCTGTAATAATAAATGCTGATGAAACTGTATTCATTGGAACTAATGGAGAAAATGGAATAGTTCCAGGAATGCTTGTTGAAGTGGAAGGATATACCAGCTCGCAAGGCTGGGTTTATGCAAATGAGATTCACTTGCGTGAGTACCGACTTAATGGGATTGTGGAGGAATTAACCAACAAGAACCTGAAAATCTCAGGGATTCCGGTAACAATTTTACCCATCACGCAAGTTGATCCTGGAATACAGATTGGTGATGAGGTTACAGTATTAATTCGCTCTGAGGACGATGGGTTGGTGGCATTAGCGATTTTGCGTGAGTTGCACCCTGAAAGTACAAAAGGGACGAATTTTTCTGCGGAGATTACTCCAATACCCGAGCAGTATCCAATAAACAATGCTGGAGAAGAGCGATTATTTATCGGTACTCTTGAAATAGTTACAACTAATTATTGGGTAGTGAGTGGCCAATATTATTATATTATTAGCGAAACAGAAATTTCCGAGGAGATCGATATCGGTGAGGTAATTTCGATCAAATATATCATTGAACCAAATGGTTCCTTCACTGCAGTCGAAATTGACAGCAAAAACGATGCAGATATATCTGGTGAGGTAGATGAAGAAGAGATAATGGAATGTATGGAAGAACAAGATGAACACAGAACATCAGAAGATACTTCAGGCAATGTTGATGAAACCGAAGAAAGCGAAGACGACAGCGAGCTGGAAGGAGCAACTGAACCAACAGAGGCCGAACACTAAATAATTGATTGTGTGGTTGAGCTTCAATCAGTCAGTGTTCGTATTTCTAAGTTTAATTTAAAAACCGCTTTTTGAATTCCATAGGCGGTTTTTATGTTATTTGTGCAGGTGGTCATGAAAAATCATGGTGAAATCTAAGGCATAATAGTTATAGGTTTACTATAGAAGAATAATCGAGTTCGTGAGGGTGATTTATTAATTGGTATAACCCATAATATAATCCATTGCAATATAAGAAATCTTATCACGCCCTGAAATCGGCAAATATGTTACAAGGATGGGAAAATGCTACTCGAATCATTTAAACCAAAGTCTAAACTCGTCACAAAATCGACCTCTATAATAAAACCACGATTTCCTGTGATAGATGTGCACAATCACCTGGGAGATGAATTTGGAGGTGGATGGATACATAGACCTATCTCCGAACTTATCGATATTCTCGATGAAGCAGGTGTAAGATTATTTATAGATTTAGATGGTGGGTGGGGGGAGGATGTCTTAGCCTCTCACGTTGAGCACGTTAAGAGCAAATATCCTGAAAGATTTCAGGTATTCGGTGGAGTTAATTGGGAGAAATGGCCAGAAATGGGAGAATCTTTCCCTGAATGGGCTGCATCGCGATTGCATGCTCAGGTAAGTATTGGTGCGCAGGGGTTGAAGATATGGAAGAATTTTGGTTTGAGGATTCGGGATCATCTAAATAATTTAGTGAAAATTGATGACGATCGGTTGGAACCAATCTGGAAGACAGCTGCAGAGATGAAGCTTCCTGTCATGATCCACATTGCTGATCCAGTGGCTTTTTTTGACCCAATAGATGAAACGAATGAGCGTTGGGAAGAGCTTAGCGTAAATCCAGATTGGCAATTCACGAGCCCCCCATATCCATCATTCATCGATACGATCCAAGATTTTGCCAACCTGGTGGAAAAAAACACTCAGACAATCTTTATTGGAGCTCATGTGGGTTGTTATGCTGAAAATCTTCTCTGGGTAGCCGGTTTATTAGACAGGTGTCCCAATTTTTTCGTTGATATTAGTGCAAGGATCGGGGAGTTGGGGCGACAACCTTACACTGCCAGAAAATTCTTCATTGACTATCAGGATAGAATTTTATATGGCTCAGATTTTGGACCCGATTTAGACGCATACAGGTTATCTTTTCGGTTTTTAGAGACCAACGATGAGTATTTTAATTACAATGTATCAGAGATACCACAACAAGGAAGATGGTATGTTTATGGTTTAGATCTTCCTGACGATGTATTACAAAAAATATACTGGACAAATGCTGAAAGGTTATTACTAGCAAGAACATAACCGAAGAATTTAATGTCAAGATACCAGTGGATTAAGATAAAATATTTTTCTTGATCAACCATTACTTAACAAATCATGCTAATTATTTCTATCAAGAGATTAACGATAGTATAACTAAGACATTTTTATCCAAAAATATGCCCTAGGTGGCTAAATGATTATTTTTTTCAAGCAATATTCATACACAAAGCTATCAAATTTGTGAAGGTAGTTTACAAAACACTCAATATCTCCTGGGCTTTCTTATGGTAATATCGAACTGTCAATAAACAGAGGATAAACCATTGACCTGGCAGTTTACATCTGAAGTATTAATTTCACTACTAACAACAACCATTGCGTTAACAATGGGGTTGATTAGCTGGCGTTGGTGGAAGACATCGGGAATTTTTTATTTTACTTTGATGATGTTCGCCATTGCTGGCTGGTCTTTGTTTTCAGGACTGGAAGCTGCTTCAATCCTAATCCCAGATAAAATTACCTGGGCAAAAATGCAGTATATTTCTGTTTCTTTAATATCTGCATTTTGGTTTTTACTGATCATACAGTACACTCACCCAGATCACAAGATTTCATATTGGTGGGTAGTAATGTTAATGGTAGTACCAGCAATTAGTGTTTATATTGTGGCTACGGAGGATACATACCATCGTTTATGGAGCCGCATCATACCGATATCCAATATACTTGGGGCTCCATTAATCTATACTCATTCGTATTGGTTTTATATCTCCTCAGCATATTTTTACCTGATTGCTATCGTGGGGATAATCGTTCTTGTCCGTAAAACGCTGCTTCCACCCAAAAAACTGGGGATCAGGGCATTATTATTATTAGCTGGATTAATTCCTCCTTTAACAAGCAATCTGATTTATCAAACACAAATTTTTCCAGAGAGGAATTTAAGCATCCTGCTAATGGTGGGTTTGGTGATTAGCGGGTTGATTTATATATGGGGTATTTATTATTTTCAATTTCTTGAGTCAACATCCCTTTCCCGAGATGTCATTATCGATAAAATGAATGAAGGAGTTATTGTTTTAGATCAGAAAGACCATGTGCATAACATCAACTCAACAGCTTTGAGCATGCTTGGACTGACAGACCGAACTGTAAAAGGAAAAACACTCAACGACATCATTGCTATTTGGCCGGGACTTGCAGAATCCTTTAGAGTACCGCATGATTTCGAAACAGAAGTAAGAATTAATGGTGATGCGCCTCGAATCTTAAGCATGCGAACAACAAACCTAAAGGACATCGATGGACAACCGACTGGCAGGATGGTTGTTTGGCGAGATATTACCCAATACAGGCAAGTTGAAGCGACCTTAAGGGATTCAGAAGCAAGGTTTAAAGCGTTATTTCAAGGGGCACCGGATGCAATTATCATTACGGATAAAAATAGTCGCATACTTCTGGTTAATAATCAGGCGATTACACTTTTTGGATATCCTATGGATGAATTAACGGGCACTTCGCTTGAGATCTTAATCCCAGAAAGATATCGGGAAGCCTACTATAAATACCAAAAGGCATTCATTGACGAAATCGAGACCCGGCCAGGGATTAGCTTGCCTCTCAATGGGCTAAGAAAAAATCAGCGCGAAATCCCAATTGAGATAGCATTAAGTCCGGTGAAAATTCCATCGGGGGTTATATTTACCAATATTATTCGTGATTTAACAATCCGCAAGGAAGCAGAAGAACAGATTCGCTTACAAAGCGTGGCTCTTGAGTCAGCAGCAAATGGAATATTAATCACTGATTGTAATGGATATATTCAGTGGGTAAATCCAGCATTTACAAAAATGACGGGGTATACCTCAGACGACGTCAGGGGTAAAAATCCAAGAATTTTCAATTCCGGCTTAGTACCTCAAAATGTCTTTGATAATTTATGGAAAACAATACAAAGTGGAAACGTATGGCATGGAGAGCTGATCAATCGCAGGAAAGATGGGGTAATTATCACCGAAGAGCAAACGATCGCTCCTGTAAGGGATAACTCAGGAAAAATTGCTCATTTTATTGCGATCAAACAGGATATTACTGAACGAAAGCGTTCAGAAGATGCATTAAGCAAACGGTCGGATCAAATTGCCACACTCAACAGAGTTATGCAAGCCTTAAGTTCCACATTAGATATCTCCAAAGTATTGGATACTATTTTGAGGGAAATCCAGCAAGTTGTGCCTTATAACAGCGCATCCGTATGGTTGTGCAAAGACAACAATATAGAAATCATTGCTGTTCGGGGTTTATTGGATTCGGAATCAATTATTGGAACCACTCTTCCATTAATAACCGATGATGCTCCCAATACGCAAGTTGTTAGGACACGTAAACCTTTGATCGTTGGTGATGCATATTCAGCATACAATTCATTCCAAACAGGAATCATGGCAAAAAATATGATCCGTGGCTGGATGGGGGTTCCGATGATAGTTGGTGACCGCGTCATCGGTATGTTGGCATTTAATAAAAAGGAGATTGATTATTATACCCAAGAACAATCACAGTTTGCACTAGCCTTTGCAGCTCAAGCAGCAATAGCCATTGAAAATGCCCGATTGTATACTGATGCTCAGAAAGAACTAACAGAGAAAATCAAGGCAGAAGAAAAATTACTGACTCTGCAAAAAGAGCTCGAAGAGCAAGCAATTCGGGATTCATTAACAGGATTGTATAATCGCCGGTTCTTAGATGAGACCTTATCTCGGGAATTATCACGAGCAGAGCGAGATAAGTACTCTGTAAGCGTTGTCATGCTTGATCTTGACCATTTTAAAGTATTTAATGATACCTATGGTCACGATGTTGGAGATATGATGTTAAAACAGTTGGGCAAGTTATTGACATCTCAGGTAAGGGCAGGTGATATTGCATGCCGTTTCGGGGGCGAAGAATTTGTTGTTGTAATGCCAAAAGCATCATTATCTGTTGCCAGACAAAGGGCTAACGATTGGCGTCAGAGGTTCGAAAGCCAAATCCTGATTTTTGAAGGTGATGTATTAAATGCCACCCTTTCAGCTGGAGTATCGGTTTACCCCATGCACGGGACGACAACCGAAGAAATTATCCGAAAAGCCGATCAAGCCATGTATGCAGCAAAAGCAGCAGGACGGAATATGGTAATTACCGCTGAATAGCAGGAAAAAATATCCTATGCAAACCAAGGTTAACCATATATTTTTAACATCTCAGGGAAATACAGATATCATCGATATTTCCCAGAAAGTGCAGGAGTGTATCGGATCCAGCGGACTCCACAATGGGGTTGTAACCATTTTTTCCCCTTCATCCACCAGTGGAATAACAACCATTGAATACGAACCTGGTGTATTGGAGGATTTAAGGAGAATATTCAATGAAATTGTCCCAAAGGAAAAAACTTACCGACACGATGAAGCATGGCATGATGGGAATGGGTACAGTCATATTCGAGCAGCTTTGTTAAAAGCTTCAATATCCATTCCACTTATGGATGGTAGATTAACCTTAGGTACCTGGCAGCAAATTGTCTTTATCGATTTTGATACCCGTCCGCGGAAAAGGGAAATTATCATCCAGGTTATTGGGGAATAAAAAAGCCAGCATTATTTATAAGAGATCCTGGATTTCTGGTCTTGTAAATCTAAACAGGAATAATTTCCTCTTTTCGCATTGCATTAAACGCTGCTATAGAAACTTCAAGCATATCCAGGCTTGGTTCACGGGTTGTTAAATGCTGGAGAGCCAGGCTGGGTTTGATCAAGATACGGACGAGTTTCGAATCCAAATGATTGGCAGTCCAGCGGATATACTCATAAGCAATGCACGCCAGAAAAGGGAGAAAAACTATCCTGCTTACCATACGTGCCCAGAAAGGAAGCGGACCCAAAAGCGAAAAAAGCAGGATGGATAATAAAATCAAGGTGAGCAGGAAAGAAGTTCCGCATCTTGGATGTTCAACAGAATATTTTGACACGTTTTCGGGTGATAATTCAGCACCTGCTTCGTATGCATTAATGGTTTTATGTTCTGCACCATGATAAGCAAATACACGTTTGATATCTGCCATTTGTCCTACTGCCCAAATGTATCCCACTAAAAGTCCAAGACGAACCAAACCTTCCAGTAAATTACCCCACCATGATCCAATATTAAGGAATTTCTCAGATAGCTGTCCAAGTGCTGCAGGAGTTAAAAAGAACAACCCAATACCAATTCCTAGCGAAACAAGTAAAGTAAGATACAAAAGTGGTCCTTGAATTTTCTCATCCTCACCTGTTTGTGTATTTGCAGAGATTGTAATGGCACGTATTCCAAGAATTAATGCATCGAGCAACATTACAATTCCCCGAAGAAAAGGAACCTTGATGAATTTGTTCTTATACAAAGCACCAAGTGGTTCTTGATGGATCTTTATATCTTTGGCGGGATTTCGCATAGCAATAGCAACTGACTGGGTACCACGCATCATTACTCCTTCAATGACTGCCTGACCTCCGTACATTGGAAAACGAGATTTTTCTGTCATTATTTACCTTTAAATAATAATTTATTTATCCTGAAAAACTCCACTTATCCTTCAGCTAAATTGAAAAAGAAATGGATGAAGGCATCGATGCCTCGATACCAGGTTGGTAAATGTAATTTTTCGTTAGGGGAGTGCATGTTATCGTCTGCCATTGAAAAACCAGTGTTCACCGTCTCTACACCCAAGATTTGTTGAAAATCCAGGACTACCGGAACACTTCCCCCTTCACGTTTATAAACGGGTGCTATCTGCCAAACAGTTTCCAGGGCTTGAACTAATGCTTTTATATACCTGGAATTACGATCTGAAATTGATGCAGGTCCACCATGCATTGGAATCAATTTCCAGCTTATTTCCTTTGGGGCATGGACTTCCAGATAAGAACGCATCTGCTGGTAGACATCTGCAGGTAGTTGGTCGGGGACTAAACGAGTTGATATTTTTGCCATTGCCCAGGATGGCAGGACAGTTTTTGCCCCTTCTCCTGTGAAACCAGATAACAATCCATTCACTTCCAATGTTGGACGGGCTCCAAGGCGTTCAATTGTTGTATAACCAACTTCACCATATAAAGCTGGAGCGCCGGTTGCATTTAAATAATATTGATCATCGATGGGTAGTTTTGCTAATTCAACCCGCTCTTCATTATCAATAATCCGAACTTTCTCATAAAAACCGGGTAAAGTTACACGACCATTCTCATCGTGCATGCCAGCAATCAATTCGCATAGTGCCTGAGCAGGATTGAGTACTGATCCACCAAACACCCCAGAATGCAGATCATGATCAGGACCGGTAACGCGAATTTCCATATACGCCAAGCCACGAAGTGCATAAGTGATGCATGGGATATCTGGTGACAAGGTACCCGTATCCGGATTAATTGCAAAATCACACTTCAATAATTCTTTATGTGTTTGCAAAAAAGGTGCTAAATTTGGCGATCCAATTTCCTCTTCCCCTTCAAATAGAAATTTAAAATTGATCGGAGGGTTGCCTGTCTTTATGACCGACTCTAAGGAATTTAATGCAACCATCATCTGTCCTTTCATATCAGTCACGCCACGCGCATACATATAATCACACCGAATGTCTGGAGCAAAAGGACCAGTTACCCATAAATTGAGCGGATCAACAGGCTGAACGTCATAATGACCATAGACCAGTGCAGTTGGCGCTGATTTACCAGCTTCCAACCATTCACCATACACAATAGGGTGTCCAACAGTGGGGAAAATTTGAACATTATTAATACCGAGTAGTTTTAAATGGTTTGCAGTCCAGCTTGCTGCACGTAGAATTTCCGATTTTGATGCCTCGTCGGTAGATATTGATGCAATTGTACAAAAATCTTTCAATTCATCAAGAAAGTGAGATGCGTGATTATGTGCATATTGAATGGCTAACAATCTATTATTGCTCATATTAATTCCTTATTCTGCTGTGATAATATCATTGGTCTGAATGTATCCTTCGGTCAATAAATCAGCACGCAAACCTCCACGATGAACCATGGCGTGTAATATTCGTGGATCAGTTTTATTTGCCAGGTATTGGCATGGCTCACACAGACGAACTCCGCGCAGTTTTATCGTACCAATAAAAAAAATATGACCAACAAGGTCATTTAATGGAATTCCTTTTGTTATGATATTGCGCCTAGTTTCTTGCGGTGTAATCTGTATACCATCGATGAGGCGTATGGAATCAATGGCTTCCAACTCTATTAAGGTAATTTCGCGACCAGTCTTCGACTGCTTTTCCGACTCAGTTCTTTTTATGAAATACCGGTCACCTTCAATACCCATACCTGGAACAACATGTATCCGATCTACTGAAACAGTCTGATCTCCCTGATTCTGTGCAATATATATCCCAACTACTTTTCCAGTTGTCATTAAGGATGCTCCATATGATGTGTTCTATTGTTTGGCAGTAATTATTTGTGATTGGAAAAAGAATTAATTAGAATGTACGTACCTGGATATTTGTTTCAGGTGATCTGGGCTGGTTCCGCAGCAACCACCTACGATTTGCGCGCCTGCATCAAGCCAAGAATGAACCTGCTCGCCCATTGCTTCCGGCGATGTTTCATAAGTTGTGTTACCTTGTGAATCAATGTGAGGCAGTCCAGCGTTTGGTTTAAACCAGATTGGCTTTGATGTTATCTGTCGAAGCTCGATAAGATTCTGTAAGTTCTCAGACAAACTTCGACCACAATTGATCCCAATTATATCCACTGGCAGCAATTCCAGCTCTTTACCAGCCTGAGTGGGGCTGATGCCCATCATCGTCCTTACCCCGCGATCATAACTAAGCGAAACAACCAATGGTAGTTCAGAGACTGACCTGACACCATCAATAGCTGCTTTAATCTCCCCCATATCAAATTGGGTTTCTATAACCAGCAAGTCTGCTCCTGCCTCTGTGATCGCGCGTGCTTGTTGCGCATAGGCTTCCTGGACTTCGTCGACGTTAAGGGGACCATAGGGCTTTACCAGCTGTCCCACGGGACCCAGCGAACCGGCAGTATATGTATGCGTGCCTTGGGTCGCTGCATGAGCTAGCTCAACAGCTCTCTGATTGATCTGAACCGCTTTTCCTTCCAACCGTGATCCTTTAAGTCGAATTGAGCTTGCACCGAAGGTGCTGGTTAGAATAATATCTGCACCTGCTGAAATAAAATCTGTATGTAACTTGATAATCTGATCAGGTTGATCCAAAACCCAGGCTTCAGCAGTCATGCCATTTGGCAAGCCCCTTGCTATGAGATTTGATCCCGTTGCTCCGTCTGAAACAAGGTGTTCGTTATTCTTAATGCGAGAAATTAAAGTATGTGTTGTCATAGTCGATTATTTTCCTGAAACTCTGGCATAAGTTGTGATTGGGGTTTACTTTAAACCAGTGGCATCCCTTGGAACAGATGAGGTCACAAACATTAAATAAAATACAAATAGAATGGATGTAAACATTAAAGTGAAACCTACAAACCCGAGATTATCAGCCGGATTTAGAATATTATAGGCAATTTCTTTAATAACAGATTTTGTGTTCAAAAAGATATCCCAAGTATTATACCTACCAAACCGTCCCAGATATACACCCAGACTACCCAATCCTAAAGCAAAAAAAGCGAAAATCCAACCGATAAATTTTCCAAAAATACCTTCCATAATCAGGTGAATACTTCGCAAAGAAGCAATTGATAAGAAACAGCCAGTGAATGCAAAAATAGCAATCAGGCTAATATCAAACCACAAAGGCACAGGGGGGCGTGGATTAAGATGATAAAAATCAGTAACCAAATAAGGAGCGTTCGGGAAAAATATCAACCAGAAAAAAATCAAAATTATGATGAACCCCCAATATTTAGGGGTCGTTTGATACACATATGAAGCAATCACACTGATGATGTACGGCAACCAGGCAAGGAATAAATTCCAAACCAGATTTGAATAGTTCGATGTACTACTATAAAAAACCCTGAATGTATAAAAAGCCGCTGCCAGTAGGGTTGACAAGACTAGCGGGTAAAAAGAGTGAGACCTTAAGAAACGGTGAAGAATCGATATTGAAGAGTTCATCTATTACACCAAGTCTTGATTATACGTGATTTTCAGCCGTTTTCTAATGTGTGCTAAAATAACTTTACCTTGAACCCAAGTCATTGGAAACAAATTCTATATGATAAAAATGATCTAGAGTATGGATCGGGATACCATTTCAAGGCAAAGAATAGATATTTGTAGTCATAAGAGATTAGATTATCTTCGATTCTTCGACAATCATCCTTTTACGTATTGGTACCATTCATTGTAGACAGGCGTGCGGTAAAAACTTATATTTGCATTCTTCATAAGGTAGTAATTATGGCAATTCCTCAATGGTTGGAGTGGGCGCGTGAGATTCAGGCAATAGCACAGACAGCATCTCATTATACAGTGAATGATTATCAGCTTCAAAGATATCATCGATTAATTGAAATTGCTGCTGAAATTGTGGATGAGCACTCGAGTCTGGAATATTCACAAATATTAGAAGCATTCACATCACCCATTGGCTATACAACCCCCAGGGTCGATGTTCGTGGAGCGGTTTTTCAAGGTGAACAACTTTTATTTGTCCGGGAGCGAATGGACGGAGGATGGACATTACCAGGGGGATGGGCTGATGTTGGAGAAATCCCATCACTGGCAGCTGAAAGAGAGGTATGGGAGGAAGCAGGTTTTAAAGTTAAAGCACGCAAGGTAATCGGAGTTTATGATGCTAATCGTGTTGGACGCCTTGAGCTGTTTCATGCTTATAAAGTGGTTTTTTTATGTGAGTTAATAAGTGGAGCAGCAAACACAAGCGATGAAACCTCCGAGGTTGCTTTTTTTGGAAGGAATGAATTACCAGATATTCTATCTGGAGAAAGAACAAAAGCACGTCACATAAATGATGCATTTCATTGCTTTGACCATCCCAACTGCAGAACAGTTTTTGATTAATAAGATAGCAGGTCGAAAATATATTTAAGAATTAATGGCAAGGAGAAGTACTCACAATAAACTTAGCTGTTGATGATTTTCCGTAATTTGGTTTATTAATATTTAAGGAGCTGCGAATAATAATATGGGAAAACTAAAAATCGCTATTATTGGTGGAACAGGGAAGGAAGGAATGGGGCTGGGGTTAAGGTGGGCCTCTGCTGGATATGAAATTATGATTGGATCACGCCAGGTAGAAAAAGCCAGGCTAGCTGCTGAAGAAATCAATCACCAATTGAGTTCAAAAACCGTAATCGGAATGGAGAATTCTGAAGCAATCAAGAAAGCAGATATCTGTGTGCTTACGGTTATTCAATCAGCACATTCACAAATCCTTGAGAGCTTAAAGGAGGTTCTGCAAGAGAAAATCCTGGTTGATGCCACAGCAAGGGTAGATTTTCGCGAACCTCGTCCGCCTGATCCACCGTCAGCAGCCCAACAGGCTCAAGAAGTATTAGGACCGAAAGTTCGGATTGTAGCAGCTTTTCAAAACGTGCCAGCGAAAGTATTAGCAATGACATTTGATCAGCCAATTAATGCAGATGTATTGGTTTGCGCTGATGACATTGATGCTGCTGAGCAAGTCATCCAACTGGTCAATGCTGCCGGAATGCGTGGATTTTATGCAGGGATCCTTGCCAATGCAAATGTTGTTGAAGGATTGACCTCCATCCTGATCAGTATGAATAAATACTATGGGATAAAAGATGCCAGGATAATGGTTTCTGGTATCTAAGTGATTTGGATATTTGAATGAGCCTGGTCATATCTGCCCTACCTGGAATTCCGATTATTCACACAGGTGATGATCTAGTCGAAATTATTTGGAATGGATTAGTGAACGCCAACATCAATCTTCAAGAGGGAGACATTCTGGTGTTGGCTCAGAAAATAGTCTCGAAAGCGGAAGGCAGGTGGGAAAATCTAGCATCAATTCAGCCAACGATACAGGCTATCGGGCTGGCGAAAAAGACTGAAAAAGATGCTCGATTAATTGAACTCGTTTTACGGGAGAGTAACCAGGTAATCCGCTATCGAATTGGGACGATCATTGTTGAACACCGATTGGGATTCATATGCGCGAATGCTGGGATCGACCATTCCAATGCAGCCGGTGATGGAGATACAACTGAAGAATGGGTCCTGCTGCTTCCTGAAGATCCTGACAAAAGCAGCACTATAATTCGTAAGCAGCTTGAAGCCAGGAGCGGATTTCATTTGGGTGTGATGATCATTGATTCACATGGTCGAGCATGGCGTGAGGGAGTGGTTGGGGTCGCTATTGGTTTATCTGGCATACCAGGATTGGTGGATATGCGAGGAAAAAGAGACATTTTTGGCTATACTTTAAAATATACGACCATAGGTGCTGCAGATGAACTTGCTGCAGCTGCATCACTGGTGATGGGTCAAGCAAATGAAGCCACTCCGATTGTCCATGTACGTGGATTTCCGTATCCATTAAGGAATGGCAGCCTGATAGAATTATTAAGACCCAAAGAACAGGATTTATTTCGATGAATACAGATTTTTTAGATTATCTACAGCAGTTAGTAGAAACCAGTCCTATCATTATTGATCGACCAAAAGGTTCAGACCACCATCGTTTTTCAGGAAAAGCTTATCCGGTTAATTATGGATACCTGGATGGTACAAGTTCGATGGATTGTGGTGGAGTCGATATTTGGGTAGGCTCGATGGGAATTCAAAAGGTTGTCGGTGTCTTATGTACGGTAGATTTATTAAAAAGGGATACGGAATTAAAAATCTTATTTGATTGCACTGATTTGGAAATTCAATTAATTCATGAGTTTGTCAATGACAATAGAATGCGAGCTATGTATATAAAACTGGAGAGGTAAATTATTATGACATGGATTCCCGATGCTTATTTAGACTTGATTAAGGATGAATCGAAAGCATTATGTAGTTTGGCGACTTTGATGAAAGACGGATCACCCCAGCTTACCCCAGTGTGGTTCAATACAGATGGAAAACATATATTGATCAATTCTGCCAGCGGTCGGGTTAAAGACAGAAACATGCGCAGGAATCCTAATGTTGCCGTCATGATCATCGATCCGAGGGATCCATATCGTTATATTCAAATTCGGGGAAAAGTTATAGAAATCACTACCCAAGATGCGAGACAACATATAAATGCATTGTCAAAGAAATATACTGGAAGGGATATATTTATCAGTGAGTCATCTGATGAGATCCGTGTAATCTATAAAATTCTTCCAGAAAAAATTAGCACCTGAGTAATATATATTTTGTATGAATATCCGAAAGATCAATAATTGTTAGTATGAAAATTGTTGCACTTGCTGGTGGGGTAGGAGGAGCAAAGCTGGCGGAAGGCCTAGCCCAGGTTATGCAGCCTGAACAAATATCAATTATCGTTAACACTGGTGATGATTTTAATTACCTTGGACTATGGATTTCTCCTGATTTGGATACTGTTTGCTATACTCTTGCTGGATTGGCAAATTCAAGCACGGGTTGGGGTCGTGAAAATGAGACCTGGAATGTGTTTAATCAGTTAAAGAAAATGGGGATGCCTGATTGGTTTCAATTAGGTGATTCAGACCTTGCCACTCATGTCATCCGCAGTATTCGACTAAAAGATAATTGGACACTCAGTCAAATCACCCAGGATTTCTGTAAGATTTGGGGCGTTCAGGTACAAATCCTACCGATGAGTGACCAAATAATTCAGACATATGTGCTTACCGGTGATGGGGATATGGAATTTCAAGAGTATTTTGTTCACCAAAAGTGCTCACCCATCGTGCGTGGATTCAGATTTAATGGGATTGAAGGTGCAAAACCTGCTCCAGGTGTATTGGAGGCGATAAATGATGCGCAGGCGGTGGTCATTTGTCCTTCAAATCCATGGGTAAGTATCGATCCGATCCTGTCAGTGCCAAATATCAAAGAAGCACTTGAAGGGCATAGGGTGATTGCAGTTTCACCAATTATTGGTCAACAGACGATCAAAGGACCTGCTGCGAAAATGTTCTCAGAACTTGGAATCGAACCATCTGCGTATGCGATTGCTCATCATTATGCAGGTATTATCAATTGTATTGTTATTGATAAATCCGATGAGATCTGGGTTGAGAAAATTCGATCCTTGGGAATTCGTACCTATCTAACCAATATTTTTATGAGTAACCGGGAAGATCGAGGTAGATTGGCGATGGAACTGATCGACATTATTGAAAACTGGGAAAAGGTGATTTAATGGCGCTATGGGCGATAATTCCGGTAAAACCGCTCCGCCGAGGGAAGTCACGGCTGTCAAGTGTTCTCAGTCTGGAAGCACGGACAGCACTTAATCATTATCTATTATCGAATACCCTGGAGACGCTTGCATCTGTGTCTGAAATCGAATACTCTTTAGTCGTTAGCCGTGATCCTGAAGCATTGACCATTGCCCGTGAGTATGGGGCGCGCACTGTACAGGAGCAAGGCTCCCCTCAGTTGAATATTGCCCTGACACGGGCAACGATGGTTGCCATAAGCCACTCGGTCCAAGGTGTTTTAATAATACCCGCTGATTTGCCTCTCATTACAGCGGAGGATATCCATGAGGTTTTAAAGCGAGCAGTGAATCCACCCGTTGTTGTAATTACACCCGATAGACACCGACAGGGAACAAATGCCCTTCTCATCGCGCCACCAGGATTGATAAAGTATGAGTATGGACCGGGATCATTTGAACGGCATTGTAAACAAGCTAAGAATGCAGGTGCCAGGTTGGAAGTTTGCGAGCGTGGCTCGGTAGCGCTGGATATTGATCTCCCTGAAGATTTAGAACTTGCTGGATATGAACTGTTGGAAATTAATCAGCTGAACCATCGAATAAATAATAAGAAAGGCATTGTGTCGTTCGAATCCTGATTAAATTATTTATGACGCATAACTATGATATAAAATATAGCTATCATTAATAAATATAATGATATTCTATGTTGTTTCGAATGGATAGATTGATTATGTTCGTAAGAGAAAATCTCAAGAAGATAATAGCGAAGTTTGTATAGTATTGAGTAACTGAATTATTATTGACCACATTAATGAAACTGGAACACTATGAAACAACCAAACTCAAATCATTGCTTTGTTTGTGGAAGAAACAATCCACATGGACTACACTTAAAATTTTATGAATCATCACCTGGTGAAGTGACCGTAGAATATACAGTACCTGAGCAGTTTCAGGGTTACCCGGGTGTAGTCCATGGAGGTGTGGTTGCTGCGATTCTAGATGAGGTAACTGGTAGAACCCAAATGGGAGGGGATCCACCGCGTTTTATGTTTACAGCCAGGTTGGATATTCGATATCGTAAAAATGTTCCAACAGGAAAACCTCTAAGGATTGTTGGTCGGGTGAAATCAAGCAGGGAAAGGACTGCAACTGCAACCGGGGAAATATTTGGACCGGATGGTGATTTATTAGCAGAGGCAGAAGCTGTTCTGGTAAATGTCCCAGACGATATCGTCAATGATGTGGATTTAGCTAAGATTGGTTGGAATGTGGACCCGGATTGAACCTAAAAATCATTTGTATATATCGAGGAAATTATGATCATTGAATATCAACGACCAAATAGCATCTCAGAAGCATTAATCCTTCTTTCAAGAAAACAACCGATAAGCTACCCGATTGGAGGCGGCACGGTTATCAATCAAGGGATGGATGAAGAGATAGCAGCTATTGATTTGCAGTCACTGGGATTAGGTTCAATCTCAAAAAAGGGGGGCCATTTACATGTAGGTGCCACGGTCACATTGCAAAGGTTGTCTGAGTTTAAGGGATTGGCTGAGGATTTTTATAAAACAATTATGCTCGAAGCAACCTATAATTTACGGCAAATGGCAACCGTTGCTGGAAAGCTTGTAACAGGAGGCGGAAGGTCGCCATTTACGACAGCCATGTTGGCTCTCGATGTAAGCCTGGTTATTTATGAACAAGGTGTTGAACCAAGGCAGGTGAAATTTGGTGATTGGCTGCCTATCCGTGAAAGCTTCTCGCCTGGAAAGCTGATTACCATGGTTAGTATTCCGTTAAATATTCATTTTGTTTACGAATATATTGCCCGTACTCCTGCTGATCTGCCAATCGTGTGCGCAGCGGTTGCACAATGGGATTCAGGGCGGACTCGTTTGGCACTTGGAGGATGGGGTAACAAGCCTATCCTTGTGATGGATGGACCCATATCTGATGGAATTGATGGTGTCGCAAAGAATGCTGCAAGTGGAGCTCTAGATGAATGGGCGAGTGCAGAATATCGCCAGGAAATGGCCAGTTTGTTATCCTTGAGGTGTTTACAACGGTTACAGGCTGAACCGTGACACGATAATCATTCTTCAATTGCCTACCAGATATCAGATCATATGAACTTACTAATTAAGGAATTTGTCTAACATTCTTATGGATTCTAACGAATTATCTTTGAACGTGATAATAAACGGAGATTGTCTGCAAGTCCTGAAGTCGTTTCCGGAAAAATCCATTGATTTGGTCTTCGCAGACCCTCCGTACAACCTGCAACTTGAGAAAGAATTATGGCGTCCAAATTCAACCCGTGTAAATGGTGTTGAAGAGTCATGGGATCATTTTCTTGATTTTGAAACGTATGACCACTTCACTTTTGGGTGGTTATCGGAGTGCAGGCGAGTTCTAAAGGAGACAGGGACAATCTGGGTTATAGGGTCTTATCATAATATATTCAGGGTGGGTAGGATTATGCAGGATCTTGGGTTTTGGATCTTGAATGATATCGTTTGGATTAAAAATAATCCCATGCCGAATTTCCATGGAGTGAGATTCACCAATGCACATGAGACCCTCATTTGGGCACAGAAATCGAAGGGCAACCGGTACACATTTAATTACCAGGTCATGAAACAAATGAATGGAGAAAATGGGAACGGGGGCTTACAAATGCGTAGTGATTGGAGATTGCCAATCTGTACTGGAAAAGAACGATTAAAAATCAATGGAGAAAAAGCCCATCCGACCCAGAAGCCTGAGGCATTGCTTGAAAGAGTAATCATCTCCAGCTCAAATCCGGGGGATATTGTACTGGATCCGTTTTTTGGTACTGGAACAACAGGAGCAGTCGCGAAGAGATTAGGACGTCAATGGATAGGAATTGAAAAAAACCAAAGCTACTTATCTCTAGCAAAGGAGCGAATTGATGCTGCTATACCATTGACGGATAAGGCAAAAGATCAAATCAATGAAACAAAGAGATTAAAAAGAATTCCATTCCGGGATTTATTGAAGGAAGGATTTATAAAGGAGGGACAAGTATTATATTTTGGCAGGAATCGTGACAAGCATGCCTTTGTTTTATCGAATGGGCTAATCAAACATGGTGAGAATACAGGATCAATCCATAAAGTTGGGCGGGATATTCAAAAAGCGCCCTGCAATGGTTGGTTGACATGGTATTATATTGAAGATGAGACTGGCCGACTAGAGCCGATCGATATATTCCGTCAAAAAATAAGAGCCAAAAGGCTATTGATTGGATTGACGCTAGAAAACCATTGTGAGGAATAATGAAAAAAAGTGTGCCACTTTTACTGGGTTTATTAATCTGTGTGGTTGTAATCATTATTTCATATATTTGGGCGACTTCTTTGATGGCTTCGACTTACGCCTACCGATCACCATTACGCGATTCAGCCCCTCAACCAGGTGAGGCCAGTGGAACTCGGATTACCCGATCACTGGTTATTGTTTTGATCGATGCATTACGAAATGACACCTCAATGAAACAAGAGGTAATGCCTTTCTTAAATCAATTAAGAAATGAAGGGGCATCAGCAACGATGCACAGCAGGCCACCCTCCTACTCGGAACCAGGTTATACCGTCATATTAACGGGTGCATGGCCAGATATTAGCGATGGGCCGGTGATCAATCTTGAATATGCAGAAATCCCAGAATTTACCCAGGATGATATTATTTCTGGGGCTAAACGAGCAGGTTTATTTACTGCTGTATCAGGATATTACTGGTTTGAAAAATTAATCCCACAAGAGGCGGTATCAGCAAGTTTTTATACTTCAGGGGAGGATCAAGCGGCCGATAGAGATGTCACAGATGCGGCCTTACCATGGCTTCAGGCAGGAACATATAACTTAGTCCTTATTCACCTGGATCAGGTTGATTATGCTGGTCATCATGAAGGTGGTCCCATTGACCCACGCTGGGATGCTGCTGCAACGAGAACTGATGCATTGCTAGAAGAAATAGTATCGGCAATGGATCTCAATCAAGATACCTTGCTGGTGATCAGTGATCATGGGCAAATTGATCAGGGAGGTCATGGAGGGCAAGATCCAATCGTCTTGTTGGAGCCATTTGTTATGGTTGGGAATGGTGTAATACCTGGTGAATATGGCGATGTTGATATGGTTGATGTTGCCCCAACAATTGCTGCATTGTTAGGAACAAATATTCCCGGAACGGATCAAGGCCAACCACAAGTTGAGATGCTAGATTTCTCACTCTCCCAGGTTGATACAATCCGCAATGTATTATCGATACAGCAAGGTCAGCTAGCAACTGCATATGAAACAGCAATAGGAAAACCAGTCATCGTTCAGGCGAGTGATGATATTGTTACTGCTACCCAAGAAGCTATGGAAACTGCCCGTGAATCGCGGTTGAATAGTGAACGGCTTCCAAGGGGTTTATTCGCCATCGTATTTGTCCTGCTGATAATTAATATAGTAGCCTGGAATTCCAAGCCTAACTTTACCTGGTTCCTGCTTGGAGTGTTAACCTATCTGGTTGTATTCAATTTAAAATATGTATTGATCGATAACAAAACCTATTCATTAAGCTCAGTTTTGGATGCGACAAATCTGATTATGAGTACAGTGATTACAACCTTAATCGCATTAACGATTGGATGGATTGTTGTATTAATCGGAGCGAAGCTATATAAGCAAAAATCCAGGCAGGCTGCCATTACAACCTTGAAATTTATACTTACAATACTTTCTATCCTATCCATCCCCATTTTTATTCATTATGTCATTAATGGAGCCTTGGTTACCTGGACGCTCCCAGATTTTCAAACCAGTTTTCTTGGATTGCTCTTTCTGATCCAGACATTGTTCGTTGCAGTTATTGGATTTGTACTCGTGGGATTATCCGCATTAATTGGGCGAATAGCCAATAGAAATATGGCTTAACAGGAGAATTGATGCTAGTAAACCTTGTGATTAATAACCATCCTATTGAAATATCAATTACTCCCGGCGAAACGCTCATCAAGGTGCTGCGCAGGCTGGGATATTATGGGGTTAAACACGGATGCGATCATGGCGAATGTGGTGCTTGTACAATATTGCTGGATGGGAAGCCAGTCAATTCATGTTTAGTCCTGGCAGCTCAGGCTGTAGGTCATCTTATTCAAACCATTGAATCTTTAGGTGAACACCCAGATCAAGCCTGGCGAGAAAGTAAAGGTCTACACCCCCTTCAATTGGCATTCATCGCCAACGGTGCTATTCAATGTGGGTATTGTACACCAGCACAAATTCTGGCTGCAAAGCATCTGCTTGACCGCAATCCCAATCCAACTGAAGATGAAGTTCGGGAAGCTCTTTCCGGAGTGCTTTGCAGGTGTACAGGCTATATCAAGCCCATTCAAGCGGTTATGCAGACTGCAAAAAAATTGCGAAATGTTCCCGATAGATCCGTAATAAATGATATTAGCTTATCTAACGATGCAAAACGATCCGCGGATATCGATTTTAGCTCATCTTTACCGGAGATTGTTCATGCTGATAGCGAAGTATCCTATAATCGTATTGGAAAACCTGATGTTAAAGTAGATGCAATTAAGTTAGCCCAGGGTAAATCGGCATTTACTGCTGACGTTGATATAAAGGAAACGCTGGTTGCAAAAATATTGCACAGCCCATATGCGCATGCGCGAATTAAGAATATAGATGTTTCTCAAGCCCGTGAACTACCAGGTGTTGCAGCTGTGTTAACTTGGAAGGATATCCCAAGGGTGGCATATTCTACTGCAGGTCAGTCTGATCCAATTCCAGGACCCTTGGATACATTCTCATTAGATAATAAAGTTCGTTTTATTGGTGACCGGGTTGCATTTGTAGCAGCGGAGAGTGAAGAAATTGCAAATGAGGCAGTAAAGCTTATAAAAGTTGATTATGAACTTCTGCCAGTATTACTCGATTCAACTAAAGCAATGCAATCCGATGCACCAATCTTGCATGATGAACCTGAGTATGTCAATTTTGGGGAGTCAGATCCCTCAAATAATTTAGCAGCAGAGATCCGCATTGATATTGGTGATGTAGAAAAGGGATTTGCTGAAGCTGACAGGATCGTCGAAGCGGATTATGAGGTGCCAAAGGTACAACAAACCCATATAGAACCTCATGTGGTGATCACCTATTGGGATGAAGACGACCGTCTGGTGATCCGGACAAGCACCCAGGTTCCTTTTCATGCCAGGAGGATTCTGGCACCTGTGTTAGGCTTACCCATAAAACGGATCCGGGTGATAAAACCTCGCATTGGAGGTGGTTTTGGGGGAAAGCAGGAAATATTAATCGAAGATGTGGCAGCTCACCTTACAATTGCAACCCATCGCCCGGTTATCTTGGAATACACTCGTGAAGAAGAGTTCATCGCTTCACGCTCACGACATCCAATGATTATCCACATGAAAACCGGGATAAAGGATGATGGCACAATAACCGCCAATTCTATGAAGGTATTAACCGATACGGGTGCATATGGCTGCCATGCTCTGACTGTGACTGGGAATACAGGTCATAAATCGATGGCGATGTATGTCGGTGATGGAAAATACCGTAAATCACCCAATATCCGTTTCCATGCGGATGTTGTTTATACAAACCACCCCCCAGCAGGAGCGTACCGAGGTTATGGTGTGCCCCAAGGTTATTGGCCTGTTGACCGTCATATGGAAAAAATCGCTCGAATGTTGGGCTTTGATCCGATCGATTTCAGACTGAAGAACGCTTTACGGGCTGGTGAACTCCATCCATTCAGCACGGCTTGGAGTGAAGGAAGGGAACCCCGTCCTGAGACCATCCAGACCTGTGGATTGGAAGAATGTGCACAGCAGGGGAAAAAAGCGATCGGATGGACTGAGAAATATAACAACCCAGATTGGCATAAAATTCCTGGAAAACCCCACTTGCGAAGAGGCATCGGATGTGCCCTGGTAATGCAGGGAACTGCAATTCCATATCTAGACATGGGTAGCGCCAGTATCAAAATAAACGATGATGGTTCGTTTAACCTTTTAATTGGGGCAACCGATTTAGGAACTGGATCCGATACAGTTCTTGGTCAAATGGCTGCCGAGGTATTAGGAATACCCCTTGAGGATGTGATTGTTTATTCATCTGATACGGATTTCACACCATTTGATAAAGGTGCATATGCCTCCAGTACAACCTATGTTTCTGGAGCAGCCGTAGTCAGGGCAGCAGAGCAAGTTGCGGAACGTATAAAGATAAGGGCTGCAAAGTTATTTACTGGAAAAGACGATTTAAACCAACCCATTGATCCGTCATTATTATTGTTGGCGGGTTCATGTGTGGTTGCTCTTGATGGACGAAAAATCACGTTGGCTGAGATTGCATTGGATAGCCTGCATCATTCAGAACAAGAACAGATTATGGCAGTTGCTTCCTATTATTCTCCGGTTGCACCACCGCCTTTTGCAGCACAATTTGCCGAACTGACCCTGGATATAGAAACCGGCCAAGTCGTCGTTGAAAAATTACTCACTGCAGTCGATTCAGGAAAAATCGTCAATCCTCTTACATCTTCCGGGCAAATTGAGGGTGGAATGATACAGGCACTCGGTTATGCCGTATGTGAGGAGATGGTTTATGATGAATACGGCAACGCCCGTGAAAGTGATCTTCAGGATTATCACATATTTCAGTCACATGAAATGCCTGAACTAAAGACAATTTTTGTTGAAACTTTTGAGCCAAGCCATCCATTTGGAGTCAAAGCAGTTGCGGAAATACCCATGGATGGTATTGCTCCTGCGGTTGCCAATGCGTTGCTAGATGCAAGCATGTCCATTGATAACTGCACGGGAGTGAATATTGACCAAAATCCAATCACACCTGAAAAAGTTTGGCAAGCGATAAAATTAATTCGAAAAGCACAGAGTAACGGATGATAGAATTATCCAAGTTAAAGTTAACAATATATAACCAGCAGTTTATATTGATTAGTTTTGATACTCATAAATGGCAGACCGAATTTTCGTCATAGGACATGTAAATCCTGATACCGATTCCATTGCAGCAGCAATGGGGTATGCGTGGCTATTAAAGGAAAGAGAAGGTCTGGATACGGTTGCCGCACGGGCAGGAGCGATCAATCCTCAGACAACCTGGATCTTGAAACGACTTGGTTTAGAACCACCAATTCTACTGACGGATGCATCACCCCGATTTGAGGCTGTCACTCAAAGGTTGGATTCAATCACGGAAGATGGTCTTTTACGCGATGCCTGGACGATTGCCAACCGCACGGGTGGAATTGCACCTGTAGTCTCTAATGATGGAATGCCTGTTGGATTGATTACAGGTTTCAGCCTGTTCCAATACTTAAGCAGGCTGGTCGGTCCATTTCCTGAACGAAAAGATATGCAGATTTCGGAACTGCTTAATCAAAATTGCCTTGAAGCCTGTGATAAAAAAGTTCCAAGTTTTCAAACCAGCCTGCGCATACGAGATGTGATTCACAGGATACTAAGAGAAGAATACAATGAATTTCTTGTAATCGATGAAAAAGGGCATTATTTAGGTGTTACAAGACAACGCGATGTACTTAATCCCCCACGAATAAAAGTAATTCTTGTGGACCATAATGAACCGGGGCAAGCATTAGGTTCGCTTGAAGAGGCGGAGCTGATTGAAATCCTGGACCACCATCGACTTGGCAATCAATCAACTCATATTCCGATTCGATTTACGGTAGATATCGTTGGGAGCACGAGTACCTTGATTTCTGAGCGAATAGAAGATGCAGGGTTAAGTGCGCCACCATCTATAGCAGGCATGTTGTTAGCTGGGTTGTTATCTGATACGCTGATAATGACTTCACCCACGACTACCCCTCGTGATCGTCGTGCTGCTGATCGCCTTGGGAGGTGGGCATTTAAACCTCCAAGTCCGCTGGCTGGAGAATCGGTTGCTACTTATGGAAAATCAATTATTCAAGCAGGCGCAGGGTTAGAATCACGGGATGCGATGGATATTGTGACATCGGATCTGAAACTCTATCAAGCTGGAGGATATAATTTTGCAATTGCCCAGGCAGAAGTAACAAATCAGGTACAGCTTGCAGATAATTATGATCGCCTCCAAACTGCACTCGACAAGCTTCGCGAACAACGTGGACTGGATTTTGCAATGCTGATGGTGACGGATGTTGTGAGAAATTCAAGTCGCCTTGTATTAGTGAACCCCCCACCGCTCTTGGATGATCTGCCATATCCACACCTTCAAGATGGATCGCTTCAAGCTGATGATGTTGTGTCGCGAAAAAAACAATTGCTTCCGGTCGTGCTTGGATTGTTGGAAGAATAATTCCCCGATTAGAAACCTTAGAACTGGTATAGTATATTGTTATGAATATATATCAATCCGTAGCTGAACTAGAAAAATCGAACTCTTCAGGCGCTTTATGCATGATAATTCGAAGCCGTGGCTCGACACCTAGGCATGTGTCGAGCAAAATGTTGGTATATCCAGACGGTCATATCCTTGGTACAGTTGGGGGAGGTGAGGTTGAAAACCGCGTTATCAAGGAGGCTTTACTGGCCATGCAAGATAATAAGCCTCGGTTATTGGAATATAATATGACTGATCCAGAACGTGGCGACCCAGGCATTTGCGGTGGCCAGTTGGAGATATATGTGGAACCGATTATCCCAAAACCTATCCTGGTTGTTGTTGGAGTTGGGCATGTAGGGAAGGCAGTTGCACACTTAGCAAAATGGCTAGGTTTTTTTGTTGCGGTATGCGATGACCGTCCTGATTTTTGCACCCCAGAATCTGTACCTGAAGCAGATATTTATCTTCCGATACCATTGGAAGAATTATCTAAAGAGATGGATATCACATCATGGACATACTTAGTATTAACCACCCGTGGTATGGATGTGGATGTTGTTGGATTACCATCTCTGCTGGATACTAATGCAGCTTATATTGGTGTTATTGGTTCAAAAAGACGCTGGGCAATGACAGAAAAAAAATTAATAGGAGCAGGTGTATCTGCAGAAAAGCTTAAACATGTTTATACACCCATCGGCCTGGATATCCATCCGGAAACCCCGGAAGAAATCGCAGTCAGTATTATGGCTGAGATTATTTTATTACGTGGTCAATAGCTGGAGATCTTATGTGGCGAAATTATCATAGCGTGGTATCTGTTGATGAAACATGCCGAATCCTTGCTGAAGAAAGCACAAATGCGAGGATCATAGCTGGGGGAACAGACTTATTTCTGGAAATGGAACGTGGGATTCGTAAAGGAATAAGGACATTAATCGACATCACTCGCATAAAGGGATTAGACCAGATTAGATTGGATGAAAATGGAGTAATTCACCTTGGCTCACTCGTTACACATGGTGATTGCGCTGCTTCAAAGATTATTATTGAACAAGCTTTTCCATTAGCGAAGGCATGTTTGCAGGTAGGGGCTCCGCAAATACGAAATCGAGGAACGGTAGCTGGAAATTTAATTACCGCCTCTCCAGCGAATGACACGATCCCTCCATTGATAGCAATGGATGCCCTGGTTGTATTACAATCCATACATGGTCAAAGGGAATTACGCTTATCAGATTTCTACTCAGGCGTCCGGCAAACATTGATGAAGCCTGAAGAAATAATGGTTGAGATTAAATTTCCTGCTTTAAAAAATAATCAGCATGCGACATTTCTAAAGTTAGGTCTTAGAAAAGCCCAAGCCATATCGCTTGTAAATTGTGCTGTTTTATTATCATTTGATGAAGACAGGATAATTGACGCAAAAATCACTTTAGGTGCTGTTACGCCAATCATCGTAAATGCAAGGGATGCTGAAGAACACTTACGTGGAAGAATTCTAGAAGAGGAAACAATTCAGAGAGCAGCAGAATTATCAAAACTAGCAGCCAGACCGATTGATGATATTCGAAGTTCACGCAAGTATCGCCTGGAAATGGTGCGGGTGTGCGTAAAAAGAGCGTTAGACACCTTATCCAATCATACCGAAAGAATAGATTACCCTAAACACCCTGTGTTATTACGTGCAAATTCTGGTTTACATAAAAGATATTTCAACAATCCTTTTGAATTAAATTCTAACGTTCAACATACGACTGGAATCAAAGAGCAAGCGATTGAAACGACAATAAATGGAAAGCAATATCAGTTCCACTCTGGATTTAATAAATCCCTTCTTCACCTGTTGCGAGAAGAAGCAGGAATGATCGGGTCAAAAGAAGGGTGCGGGGAAGGCGAGTGTGGCGCGTGTACAGTTTTTCTGGATGGGATGGCAGTCATGAGCTGCCTGGTTCCGGCAGTTCGGGCTCATAGGGCTCAAATTGTGACTATTGAAGGGATTATGAATAATGGTGAACTGCATCCGATTCAACAGGCATTTATCGATAATGGTGCAGTGCAGTGTGGTTACTGCACGCCTGGGTTTATCATGTCGTCGGTAATGTTGTTGGATGAAATTAAAAAACCTGGTAGAGAAGATATTAAAGAAGCGATTAGTGGTAATTTGTGCCGCTGCACTGGATATTATTCCATAGTCGCTGCGATTGAACAGGCCGCTCAAAACAACTAATCTGGTTTTGGAGGTGAATTATGGGATTTTCTTCAAAGAAATATCGTAAAGAACAACAGGATAGACGCTGGGAGATTCATCCGATATGGCGAGGTATTGGATGTGCCTTAATCCTGCTTATCCCGATCATGGCATGGTTTACGGCAAGATTAATTCTAGAAAGTAATCTCCAGATACCATATTCGCCTATGTTTTCCCAACCTATCACAATAAGCTATGTCCAAATAGCGGAGGTTGACCAGATAATTGGGAGTTTTAATCGTTTCACAGTGGATAATAAGCTGATGGCTGGTCAATTTTTACTAACAGGAGTATTAATTTTTATTGGTTTCGGCCTAGTAACCATGATTTATGCTTTCATGTTCAAGGCTGCAGGTCCTTCTCGCTATGGCCCTTTTGATGTTCCCCCAAACGTGATGAGAAAGTAAGTAAATAAATATGGAGCGTACAGTTCCTAGCACAGCATCCGAAGAAATTGAATTATACCAACGTACATACTATTCCCTTTTGAGGTCATCCTCTGATGTACAGATTCGATCCTTAGAGGAAGCACATGCTGGGATAAAATCGTTATTGCATACAAATGCTCGAGAATCAGCTCCGGACTTTTCAGCTTTTTTATATTGCTTACAGAGATTACCTGAATGCATCCACCAGGTTGACCTGGTTGTTTTGGGGCAAAGCATTGGAGTATTCTCCAAGGCTGGATATGAGAATCTTGAGAGCTGGGAGCCAGTAATATCGGTTGCTCGACGGAGGCGATGCTATTTTAATGGAACTGATACTTTAGCTTGTTTTATTGCAAGTGTCAGTGATATTGATGATGTCATTCCCATCTTAACTGCCTATCAAATTGAATGGAATAAAATCCATTCATTGATGAAAATAAGTGCGGATCGATATTCTTTAATTGATTTATCTGTGCCACTCCAAGAAGTAGAATATCGTGAGTTGTCAGAAATATTAAATATTCAAATTGATGATTTAGACAGATTGTTGACTGTATGGGGGGTGGAATTTAAAAGCAACCTCCAGCGAATTGCAACAACCCCCAGAAGATTAAGAGTCAAACTACTTAATGGTTCTCTTGTTGAATATCGTAGAGCAACGGGTATTTGGTGGGAGAATATATCTCATGTCTGTGCAGAATTAATTCAAAGACCGGTCTATTTTATTTCCAGTAATCCCCATAGCCTGCTAAATCTCATATCGGGATACGCAATTACGAATAAAAATAATCTGGTCGATTATCTAGATGAAACTGGTAATCAATCCCTTCAAGATGAATGGCAGAATATCCAGGCACAACAAGTTATCTCCAGTGAAGAAAATTTCCTTTACTATATCCTTAAGAAATTTCAACAAACAAGTCAAGGTCAATTATTATTAAAAAACCAGCTTGATGCAGAAATTGAAAGTGGAATAATTCGTGTTTCAAGCGAACATAGCTTTGATATCGATGCGCAGTTGATTGAATTGAACCGAATTTCACCTGAATCAATTGATCCACGCCTGCAGGATGGAAATCTTTCATTTCTTAATAAAAGCGATGCGATTCTCTTAAATATTGATTATCCCCTGGGAATGGCTGCATTTAATATCTTATCCGAAGTATCTGAGCATATAGAACGGATACTTGGGATTTATATTATGGGCAAGTCTGCTTCTTTGAATGGCACAATTGGAGATATTATTATTCCTAATGTTGTCCAAGATGAACATTCAAAAAATACATATATCTTTCAGAATTGTTTTACTGCCTCGAATGTTTCACCCTATTTGTTATATGGTACAGTCCTCGATAATCAAAAATGTGTTACTGTGAGAGGCACATTCCTTCAGAACCCTCATTATATGGAGGTTTTTTATCGGGAGGGTTATACCGATATTGAGATGGAATCCGGTCCCTATTTATCAGCAGTTTATGAAATGTTTCGACCTCAACGGCATCCTGTAAATGAAATCATCAATCTGTATGAAGTTCCGTTTGATATTGGAATCATTCATTATATTTCTGATACACCGATGGGGAAAGGCAAGAATCTTGGCACGGGTAGCTTGTCATATTATGGAATGGATTCTACCTATGCGTCGACTTTGGCGATTATTCAGCGAATATTTCAACAAGAAAGAAGAAGACTTACTCGCCAGAACGAATCATAAATGGATTTTATACCTGACCTGTTTTGTGGCTGAGATCAATATACCGACAGTTACCTTATTATGATTGTTGGCGAAGGCCATGGGGGTAATAATTTTTTATCACATTCTGCACCCTTTTTCCCCATCCAATCGGAAAATCATCGACTGTTATTAATACCCATCCATCATCTCCCGGATTTGGGAAACTCAGTCCTCCAAGGTAAGCACTGATATCTCTATTTCCCATCTGTAGAGAACAAATATTCTTTGCTTGAAGGATATTGATGCCCAGGGCAAGCGCGTGTGAAGGATAAAATCGATTATTATGGAATGAGCCGATCCACCACCCCGGGTGGATAACTTTTAAACCATGCATTCCAGGTAATTGTTCTGGCAAGTAATAAACATATGACCCTTTGATGGAGATTCGCCTTTCTTCGAATACAATATCTAGATTCTGTTGTATAAATGCATCCAGAATTTTCTTAATAATCACCAGTTCCTTCGCATTTCTATTTTTATGATGAGATTTCTCAATCATCCAATCTTTCTCTCGAAGATTTTCAGCTGATCCATTTTTCAATAATAGTGCAATATAGTGTCCTTCACCTTGTGAAAGGTGTGGCCAAATACGCACGGATCGATTGATTTTATGTTCGCTGGGAAGATTTATCCATTCCGGTTTGGCAGGGGAGAATCCTGGTTTACATTCAATTCTCTTCAGGTCAAATTCTGGGTGATTATCCAAAAATCTGCTAATTACCCCTTCATTTTCTTCAGGTGAGAAGGTGCATGTTGCATAAGCCAAACAGCCGCCTGGTTTCACCATTCGCGAAGCATTCTCCAATATACCGAACTGACGAATTGCGCAGCTTAGTGGAACCCCCGAATTCCATTCTTCGCAAGCTACAGAGCTCTTGCGAAACATTCCTTCACCTGAGCAAGGTGCATCCAATAAAATTCGATCGAAGAATTCAAAGAAGCGTTCAGCCAGACGCTGAGGGGTTTCATTGGTAATGATTGCATTGGTAACCCCACAACGCTCCATATTTTCTGCTAAATCCCATACTCTTCTTGGGTGAATTTCGTTGGCGATCAGTAAACCTGTGTTTTTCATTAATGCAGCCAGGTGGGTGGCTTTTCCGCCTGGTGCTGCTGCCAGATCAAGGACTATCTCGCCAGGTTGAGGCGATAATAATTCACCAACAACCATTGCAGATGGCTCTTGTAAATAATATAAACCAGCAAGGTGAAAAGGGTGTTTCCCTGGGGAGAGGCTTTCTGGACTGGCATTAATATCCTCCATCGTGAAGCCGGAGGAACACCATGAGCTTGGAGATAGTTTATAAGGTGAAATTTGAGCAAATGAGTTGGAAGGTATCTTTAGAGTATTTACCCTTAATCCGATGCGCGGAGGCTGATACAATGAAGTACGAAATTCATCGAACTCATCACCCAATAGAGTAGACATTTTAGAGAAAAATGCCTCAGGAATAGATCGGGTGCTTGTGAGCGTATTGTTCATCCTTTTATATATCTTGGGGGATATATAATAATGGCATGTATTTTACTGTTTAATATCAAATGGAAAGTTCTGCGACGGGTATCAGAGCTTTATTCCATCGTTACTGATTCATCGGTAATGGACAGGGCTTTGTCCAGAATAGCAAATCCTTCAGTCAGTTGCTCCTCGTTGATAATCAGGGGTGGAATGATGAGCAAGGTATGCCAATGGGTGTATAGGAATAATCCTTTATCGAGAAGCTCTTTACGCAATCTGACCATTTCAGCACTGCTGCCATTCCATGGAGTCATTGGCTCTTTTGTCTTGCGATTGCGAACCAGCTCAATGATCCCAAAAAGTCCGATGGATCTAACTTCACCCACTGAAGGGTGCTGTTCACCCATATCAGTCAGCTTACGATGGAGGATTGGACTCATTGCCTGTGTATGTTCGAGAAGATGGTCTTCCTGCATTACCTGAATATTTGCAATGGCTGCTGCCAATGAAATTGGATGGGCTGTATAGGTGAGACCTCCCTGGTACACTGTTTCATTGTATGCTGCTGCAATCTCAGGCTTCATCGCCACTGCGCCTAAAGGTGCGTAAGCAGATGTGAGTCCTTTCGCCATGGTCATTAGATCTGGAACAATATTCCAATTGTCCACGGCAAACCACTTTCCAGTCCGCCCAAAACCACTCATGACTTCATCTGCAATGAGTAAGATTTTGTGTTTATCACAAAGCTCGCGCACTCCTTGCAAGTAACCATTGGGAGGTATTATGATCCCATTAGTTCCCGTGACAGATTCCAATAATATTGCTGCAATTGTCTCCGGTCCTTCATAATAGATGATCTCTTCAAGGTGATTCAGGTAATCTTTTGTGAAATCATCTTCGGATATTTCAGGATTGGTCCGATGAAAGGTGGAACGGTAGCGATATGGGTCAAGGAAATGGACGACACCGGGCATGAGGTTGGGTTCCCAAGGTACACGCCTAGGGTCACCCGTCAAAGCCATTGCACCAGCTGATGCCCCATGATAAGAGCGATACCTTGCAAGTATCTTATGTTTTCCGGAGAAACCGCGTGCCAGCTTAACCGCATTTTCGTTGGCATCTGCGCCACCAAGGGTAAACATAAAGTGATCCAGGTTACCAGGTGTTATTTCTGATAACAACTTTCCAAGCACTGCACGAGGTTTGGTTGCCATTCCAGGTGCAGCATAGGGTAGTGTGCGGGCTTGTTCAATAATTGCATTGATAACCCTATCATCACCATGACCGATATTTACACACATGGTCATTGAGTTGAAATCTAGGTAGCGTTTTCCATCCACATCCCAAAAATATACACCTTTGGCATGGGTAACCGGTATGGGGGATATTTTAGCCTGGGCGGACCAGGTCCAGAAATTGTGCTCGAGAGCAGTGGAAAGAATCTCGGAATTCGGGAGATCAAACATATTTACCTCATGTGAAAGTTATCCTGATGTAGCATCCAACTTGGATAATGTAACGGCAGCTAAGTTTTGAGCCTGGACGCATGGTTAATAATATCACGTGTTATGTGTCAGGTTAAATCGAATTGGGATGGTTCGGAGCGGTATAATCGATAATTAATGGCTCGAAAGAGGATAATTGCTTACATCGAAGTTACCTTTGCGGTTATTGTATGGGGAATATCATTTATCGCAACCAAATTAGCATTACGGGATCTTGCACCTGTTACAGTTGTTTGGCTGCGGTTTGCCATCGGGGTAATTATTCTTGGGGTAGCTACAGCACTCCGGCATCAAATTAGCTTTCCTAAGGGAAAAGAATGGTTATACTTTGCCCTTTTAGGGTTTTTAGGGATTACCTTTCACCAATGGCTGCAATCGACAGGTTTAGTTACAGCCCAGGCGAGTACAACTGCCTGGATTGTTGCAACTACGCCCATTTTTATGGCAATTTTAGGTCTGATTTTCTTACATGAAAAATTTGATTGGGTTCAGGTTTCTGGAATTCTATTGGCGATAATTGGAGTTTTGTTGGTCGTCAGTAATGGTAATATCAAAGGACTTTTTAACGGCAATTTCGGTTCACCAGGTGATTTCTTAATCATGATCAGCGCGATAAACTGGGCTGTATTTTCAATCCTATCGAGGCGCGGTCTTGAAAAACATCAAGCAACATGGATGATGTTTTGTGTAATGGCTTTTGGATGGTTGTTTTCAACACTCTTGTTTATTGTCAACGGAGATTTTCAAGATGT
>Ga0209254_10000263_pt1 | contig 39861 bp, 31 predicted proteins | sample FrelakmetDIP11DI_FD_187148 | JGI IMG/M metagenome (GOLD analysis project Ga0209254, IMG submission 187148) | Freshwater lake sediment microbial communities from the University of Notre Dame, USA, for methane emissions studies - DIP11 DI (SPAdes)... | ecosystem: Environmental > Aquatic >... | reverse complement strand
CACATCTTCCGGGAGACCTGCCCGTGCAGCTCAGAAACTGCATTGCGCTGATCGGATAGTTTTAACGCCAGGACAGGCATGGAGAATGTCTCTCCCCAGGGCTGGGCGTGTTTGGCAAGGGAGACGAACTCATCCCGGGATAATTTTATTGCCTGCCAGTAGGCGGAAAAATACTTATCAACCAGCCAGATTGGGAACTGGTCATTGCCTGCAGGAACTGGAGTATGGGTTGTAAAAATATCGGTAGCTTTAACAATCTTACTTGCCTCATCATAACTTAACCCCTGGCGCATATACTCCTGTATTCTTTCAAGAATCAGAAAGGCTGAATGCCCTTCATTCATATGCCAAACATCGGGCGAGTAACCAAGTTTTCTCAATGCACGCACCCCGCCGATACCAAGCAGGATTTCCTGAGAGATTCTAATTTCCGGGTCATTACTATATAACTGGGCTGTCAGATTCCGGTCCGTTTCCGAATTCTGGTCAACGTTTGTATCCAATAGAAAGAGTGGGATGCGTCCAACGCGTACTTCCCAAATGCGTGCACTCACCGTGCGTCCCGCCAGTACAATGGAAATAACCAGGGGATTGTTGTTTTCATCGGTTAAAGAAATTAAGGGCATATCAGAAAAATTCAGGTGCACATTGCGGGTTTCCTGCCAACCGTCTTCAGTAATCGCCTGCGAGAAGTAGCCCATGTTATAGATGAATCCAATTCCAACCATTGGGATGCCCAGGTCACTGGCTTCCTTGAGGTGGTCCCCCGATAAGACACCCAGGCCGCCGGCGTAAACCTGCAAGGATTCGTGCAGTCCGAATTCAAATGAGAAATATGCAACCAGTTTGTCCTTCATATGTGGATAAGTACGGTTGTACCAGGTTCCATCCATCTGGGGTAGTTCATCAAAGCATTTCATTACCCGGTCATAGATATCCAGGTAATATGAATTTTGAATAACCGCATTGAGGCTTGGCCGGCTTGCCTGGTGAAGAAATGCGACTGGATTGTGGTTGAGGGTGTCCCATAAAGTTTTATCGATTAAGGGAAAGAGTATTTGTGCTTCCGAATTCCAAACCCACCACAGGTTATATGCCAGCTGCCCCAACCTGCTAATCCGCCGGGGAAGGTTAAAATTATTCGGAATTTCACGATTTATCTGGCTCATATAAAAGCACCTTTATCTTGATATTTTTGCAAGTGCAGACCTGGAAATTTGTCAGTCTTTCCAAGACTGGAAAATAGGCAATCAACCATTATATCATACGGGTTCTATTGATAGGTTGATTTGAAACTCCGCAATATCAGCCAATACGAAATATAATCAGGATTCGGGATGAATAGATTCAGCCATTACTTGCCGGTTTCCCAACCATGCCAGGATTTTTTCATTCGGCCAGGTATTTATTACTAATTCCGGGTTTACCCAGGCTCGCCGCGCAACGGATATACCAAATCGGGTTATTGGCAGGGCATCAAAAGAGTGTGCATCGCTGTTAATGCACATCAAAATGCCCATTTCTGCGGCTCTCCGGGCGTGAATTTCATCCAGGTCCAACCGGCTGGGATCAGAATTAATTTCCAGAGCAACACCATGATCTGCTGCTGCCTGCAGAATGATATCCCAATCCAAATCAGCTCCCTCCCGGGTTGGAAGAAGTCTTCCACTTGGATGTCCAATGATATCAACATGTGGATTTCGAATTGCCATCAATAACCGCCCGGTAATCGTTTCCCGTGGTTGGCGCAAGCTGGTGTGCAGGGAGGCAACAACCAGATCAAGATCCTGTAACAGCTCATCCGGAAAATCAAGTTTCCCGTCTGCAAGAATTTCCAACTCTACACCCTGGAGAATTTGCAGTGATTTTCCAACATTTTGCTGAACCCGGTCAATTTCTAAGCGCTGCTCTGCAAGTCGTTCCTTATTTAATCCACGGGCAATTCCCAGGCTTGCGGAGTGGTCGCAAATGCAGATCAGGTTCAGTCCTTTCTGTTTGGCTGCTAATGCCATTTCTTCAATGCTTGATCTGCCATCACTCCAGGTGGAGTGCATGTGCAGGTCTGAGATCAGCCCTTTCGGATCTAAAAGGATTGGAAGACAGCGGTTTAGAGCTGCCTGAATTTCACCACGATCTTCCCTGAGCTCCGGTGGGATCCAGGGCATTCCCAGCGTCTGGTAGACATCAGCTTCAACCGCACACAGAATCTCATTCCCCTGGGCATCCTGGATACCACGTTCTGAAAGCGAGTAACCGATACGCTGGGCGTGTTCCCGGAGATGTACGTTGTGTTCTTTCGATCCGGTAGAATACTGCCAAAGACTGCCAAATCTTTCCGGTGGTTGAATCCAGAGTTGAATTTGGGTCCTGGATTGGAGTTCGATACTGGATTTATTCTCCCCATGACTGAGAATCCGATTAACCTCTTTATGGTTGACGAAGGTCTCCATCACCTCCAGCGGATTATTGGAGGAAACCACGAAATCAAGATCACCGATGGTTGGTTTCCAGCGATTCAAGCTGCCGCCGGCTTCAGCTCGGAGAACACCCGGTACAGAACGAAGCCAATCCAACCAGGTATTTGCAACCTGCCAGGCTTGCCCGAGAAGCATCCGATCACTGCGGCGCTGGTACATCTTAATTCCATCCAGGATACGTTTCTCCGATTTTTCCCCCATACCGGGCAGCTGGCGTAACTCACCAGTGTTGGCAGCTCTTTCGAGTTCCATTAAGTTCGTAATGCCAGCCTCCCTCCAGAAGAGGGCAGCTTTCTTAGGACCTACATCCGGTACCTGGAGTACCTCAATCAGTGAGGGCGGGACTTCCTTCTCAAGCTTTTCTAAAAATTCTAATTTCCCGGTAGTCAATATCTCGATTATTTTTTCCGAAATTGCTTTGCCAACCCCTGGAATTTCGGATAATTTATTCTCCTGGTGCAGTTTATTGATATCTTCGGCTAAATTCCGGATACTTTCAGCTGCCCTGCGGTAAGCCAGCGTTTTATAAATGACTTCTCCTTTGATTTCAAGCAGGTTGGCTATCTTCTCAAATATCTCTGCTATTTCCTGATTGGTCATTGGATTGCTCATTATGATTCTGTACGAATCGCCGGTTACTCGACGCAGGATCGCAGATCCAGCAGAAGGCGATACTGGTCTCCCATTTTTGATGTGATTTGTTCTACTGGAATTACACAGGGTCCCTGCAGCAATTCCTGATACTCAGGATTAAGGCCTTCAAAATAGGTGGAATCCAGGTAGGCGTAGTCGAAACCGTATTGGCGAAGTTGAACCGGATCCGGTTTATCATAAAGCAATTCCCAGCTTTCCTTGGATACATGCCAGGAAATGGAGGAATTGGTTGGTCTCCCAAATACAACCGGGGCACGCGAAGGCGTGGGATCGAAGATAACCACCTGCTTTTCAAGCTTGTCCCAGTATTGTTTTTCAACCTGGGCATCCAGTTCTTCGATAAAATAAGTGTAAACTGGTTTCTGAATCGCCGGCAGCTGAACACCAAGCAGAACAATCCCCCCCAGCATAACAACCACGCTGAGACCCGCGGCAATGCCGCGGGTAACTCTCGAGCGATGGGATGCCCAAATCCAAACAAGTGGCGGTGCCCAAAACCAGCATTTACCAATCAGGGAATAAAGCCTGGTTGTATTGCGCACACCGGATGAACCGGAAAACTGAACAAAAAACAAAACCAGGCTGATGGCAACCGATGCCATCATCACTGCTTCATACCAACGTCCAATCCGGTACGCTTTGAGTCCCCAGATGAGAGTGAGAGGCAGCACCAGAATAATTGGTCCGATTTCCAGGAATGCCGCCAGAAGATGCCATGGATTATCCATCTCCAGAATCCCCAGGTGGGATGAGACAATTGTGGGAGGCCATACAGGAGTAAATGTCACGGATTGGTATGACACAAATTCTTCCCCAAGAAATGTCTCCCTGGATATCCCCCTGATTAAATCCGTAATGGTTCCCCCTTGAACCAGGGCAATAAGCCAGCCGGTTATAAAAATGAGAGACCAAACCTTGAGAGATTTTGGCAAATTTTTAGTTTTATGCTGCAGCATATAAACAAGAATGAGAATTCCCACACCTGCTATTTCCAGGACCAGGCCAACCTCTCCCAGCAAACCGGAGCAAGCGATCAATAAAACCAAAATCACTGCACCAGGCCAGGATTTCCAACGATTAAATGTCAGAAGGATTACCAGGGTGATAGCGGAACTGATCATGCCATTTGCGGCATGACGCATCACGCCTGGCGTTATATTTCCATTTGCAAATGCAAATGGAAATGGGATTGGTCCTGCTCCTTCAATTGCCCATGAGCCAAGCAGTGCCGTTACCAGGTCCGGTCCGCTGGCGGCTCCACTGCCAATCATGGTAATTTCCCGGGAAATGACAGCCAGGATTCCAGCAGGTAAAAGCAGCAGCAGCCAGCGTGTACCCATGGCGAACATATGCATTAAACTGCCATAAATGCCGCCTAATAAACTGCGTGTCAACCTTTGAGTCCATACTCCTGCCAGGATAATTGCCAGCCCAAAAGAAATCCCCCGGGCAATATCCAGTGCGGTCCAGGGAAAAACATCAGCCAGTCTCATCAGCTGAGCGGCAAAAAGCATCAAAAAATAATGATACCCATAGGTGATATCCGGATCGAGAGCAAAGCGGGGTGGAATTTCTCCACTTGCCAGTAAGGAGAGGGTGGGAAGATGGGCATAATCATCCAATATTGCCAACCCGCGACCAATGCCGGTAAACAGATAAATAAGAAAAAGGAGCAGTAACAGCTGACCAGGGTATATGGGAATTTGGTATAACGAACGAAAGCCGCTTTTTTTAAGGATTAATCCTAAACCGGTAATAAAGACAGCCGCAGCAGAAATCCAGAATGATTGCGGGACTGGAATTATCCAGGAGAACATATTTGCCAGCAAGGTTTCAATGGCTAAGCCGATGGTGACCCCGGTTATTACCTGTTCATGCCGGCGGATATTAAATGAGGCTTGTACCATCCAGATCCCTCCAAGAATCCATAAAGAACTCCATAAGATTGAGGGGAGTGCATCCATTAAGTTTTGAAGGATTGGACCCATTTACCTGCTCCACAAAGATTTTCTTGATGGTGAAAGATACGATTACTTGCGCAAATTAATTTGATAGGTCGGGATCATCTTTGATTGGTTCCAATAATTGGACACCAACTTCAACGTCTGTATAAACAGGCTGGTAATAATCCAGTACCGGGTTGGATACCCATTTCACCCAGGCGTCATTTTCCAAACCAAACTGGCTTACATCTCCCTGGGTAATATCCTGCAGCGGTTCTGTGACAATTAGGGCAAATCGTTTCTGTTTAAGGTCTTCATAAAAAGGAATAAAAAACGCATCGTTACCCGAGATTGCTTCATCCATCAGCCATTTTTTTTCATAATCAGGCACAAGCTTGATCTTTCCCACATAGCCAAAGGTTAACAACTGGCGATGGTCGATAAATAATACTTCTCCTTGCTGGTCTGCCACAATAACTTTTTTGTTAATTATTTCCAAGGCGTTTTCGATTTTTGCCTGGTTGGGAATCTTAATTGGCTGGGCCGAGTAAATCCCATTTATGGCTGGGTAGGCGACCGCAAGCAAGATGAGAGAATGTACCAAAACAGAAGGATGGTTCAACCCCCAATGGCCAGCGCCTTTTTCCCAGGCAAGCCCCATGACAAATAATATGCAAATCAGGAACATATCAAAATTATGAAGATTGCTGCCACCGCCAATCTTCACACTTACAATTATCCCTACGACTAGAAACGCCGACAATCCCAGGATGATCGAGAGTTGCTGAAACTTGCTGATATCCCATTTTCCGGATTTCCAGAAGAGAAAAAGAAGGATCAGGATAGGAGCAGTGGCAAGCAACAAAGCAGGTAATAAGCCCAGGTTGAAAGTGGGATTTGGAAGCAGCCGGTCCCATAGTAGCGGTTGTCGGCCAAAAAGGAAAGCCAGCCCGCCTTCACTGAGGATGCCGGGAGAGGCTTCTCCGCCCGCTGCAGTTTTTGATTGTTCACGGATCAGGGGTATAACGAAACCGCCGATAACACCGGCGGCAGTGAGTGCCAGGGATTGAAGCACAGGCTTGGATTTGAATGCAATTTGGTCAGGCGGGATTTTTCCAAAACTGATCACCCAGGCCCAGATTGCAGGCGCAAACATCCAGGTGTAACGTGTCAGTTCAGCATAATATCCTGCCAATCCAACCAGCAGCAGGGTGATCAGGAAAGGAAGTCTCATTGAACCGGTCACCAGAATTGCGGCAAGTACAAGCGGCGAATAAATGGGACCCAGGGTAAAAAAAAGGAATGTCCATAATCCCATTAAAATCCAGGCTTCACGATTAATAGCTTTATTTTTGAATACTAAAACGCCAAGGAAGAAATAAGGCAGGGAATATAATAGTGCATTCCATAGACGGATTTGAAATATTGTTGGAGACACAAATAAGAAGGGTAATCCCCACAGGCTTTGCCGGCCTATGTCTATGTAAGCCGGGATTGGTTTATCTGGCGGGAAATTGTATAACCGGCGGCCGAATAAAACAGAATAATCCCAGAAACGATTGCCTTCAGACCAGGATAACCGGAAAGGATAATCTGTGATCCCTTGAATTGTCCAGACAGCGGTAAAAATGCTACCGAAAAGGATCAGGGTGGCAAGGATGGTTCTAAATTCAAGCCCAAAACCGGGATTTTCCCTCAGGAACTGGAAGGCAAGAAAAAATGCCGAGTATATGAAGAATGTACGGACTGCAGTTCCTGAAAAAACAGATCCCCATTTGGTCATCAAGAGAAAATAACTTAATCCAAAAAATAGGAGACCGGCAATTCCCCACTTCATCCGGGATTTTAAATTCAATGCACCGATCCAACCTGCAGCTTTTTCAGCCTTCCAGATTACAAACAAGGATAAGGCGCTGATACACAGAATAAAGCCTGCAATAACTGGAAGCGAATATGGAAATCGGTGACTCACCGCAAACACCCCTGAGTAAATCTCCCTCAGATCCAGGGTACTCCAAAGTACCAGGACAAATATCCCGGTAGTCGCAAGGATTTTTATTTTTTGGGAAGGCGGATCCGATGCCATTTATTCTTCAAAATTGGGTACTGCTGGAAGGTATGTTTAATGCGCTTGATCGTGGGCGGGATGGATTGTTCAACCTGCTTTTGTTGCAGTTAACAACCCAGGGATTCGCTATTTTGAAAATTCTGGCGGAATTATCGGCTGATAACCCTTTGCTCATAAAACGAATAATACCATTAAAGGGGAGAATTAATCAGAATACAGCCGCCCGGCGAAGGGGGTATATTTTCTAAGTCGGGTAAATTAAAAATTCTTGCGAATTGTTTTCAGGATAGCCAGTATTTCCTGGCGGTCGAAGATAAATAATACAGCTCCGTATAACCCTGTAAAAAGAATTGACTTTATCATGGCCGTAAAGACGTCAACATCCAGATCAGGGAAAAGCATCATGACGAGATAGCCTCCGGCAAGTCCCAGGAACAATCCTAATGCTGGAAAGGCGAACAATTTCTTGAGAGAAAAATCCACATATTTCCTTGCAAGATGGAGCATATAGAATGTCCCGATGATGACCATAAGATCAATTGCCATGGCAGCACCTTCGATTCCAAACTGGTTTCCCAAGGAAAACAAACCGATTGCAAGGACAACCAGCTGAGCTACCCGGACATTGACGATGATTTCCGGTTTACCGACGGCGATGAAAATCGAAGAAAGTGTATTTTTAATCGGATCAAACATGGTAAATGGCAGCAGCAGCCGGAATGTGGTTAACATTGGCATCCATTTAATCCCCAGGGCAATTCGTATAAACTCCGGGGCAACAAGGGCCATGATGCCAACGATATAAAATCCTGCCCGGATGATGACAGAATTTGCCCTGGTAAAGGCGTGCGAGATCCCTTCCCGGTCATATTTAAGTTCTGCATATGTGCCCACGGCAACTTCGTCCATGGATGTGCCGAGGAATTCGTTTGGGAATTTGGCAAATGAGTAAGCTTTTGAATAATAGCCGAGGGGAGTGTCACCCAGAAAATTCATGATCCACAATTTATCGATACGCTGCAGAGCATCAAATAGCCAGGTACCTGCAACCTGTCTCGCGCCGAAATTAATAAAATACTTAAAAGCCTGAATCGACCAGACCAACCGAGGCTTCCAAACTGGATGATAAATGATGAAGAAAATAATATTCATCAGGGCGGTGAGAATATTGTCTACCAGCAAAGCATAAATGTTGAAACCATAAATGGCGACAACCGCCGAAGTTATGACAATCGAAACGATGCGGACAATCCGCAGTACTGCCAGGCGTTGATGCTTAACCTGCCGAACGAGGATTAGCCTGTGGGTTACGGTTAGTTGTGAGATCGTTGTTGTTAGTGTGATCACAAAGAGGGCGATACGGTAATCCTGTTCAGCAGGATCGGTAAAGATGAAAATTCCGGACAGCATTAAAACAGTCCAGACAATATTAAAAATCAACTGTAAGGTGAAATGGATTCCCGCCGTTTGCTGAATGTCATCAGTCTCTTTACTGCGGTGTAAAAATGCACCTCCCATCCCGAAGCTGCTTAGAGCCAGGACAATATTGATGACTGAGCTGGCTCCAAAATAAATGCCAAAAGTTGCTACCGGGAGTAATCGTGCCAGGATAATCTGTTTAACGAAGATTAATAGAACCTCAATGGCGCTGCTAACCAGGTTCCATTTAACCGACCGTACGCTTCGTTTTCCAAGATTATCATTCAGCAGCATAGACTGTCTTCCCGGGGCTTTCCTTCCACGTCCTATTTATTATCAATAATGGATGATGATTCAAATAATCCCATCATGCTTATTCTTTTGGGATTGGACAATCGGGACCCAGTAATGCGGTGTCGATATCTTTTGGTGTTAACAGCTGGATGCCGAGTTCCAGATCGGTATATTCCACCTTGTAGTAGCACAGGATGGGAATGGAAACCCATTTGACCCAAATATCATTTTCGTTGCCAAATTGATAATCTTCGCCCTGGAATTTTACCCAGAGCGGTTCGCTGACTATCAATGAAAAACGTTGATCTGCGATATCCCGGTAAAAATTTTCGAAATAGCTCTCATTTGAACGCAATGCATTGTCCATTAGATGCTTTTTTTCATACTGCGGGATCAAATCTACATCGGTGATATAAGAAAAAGTTAACAGCTGCCTCTGGTCAATAAAAAGTACATTATCCGAATCCGCATAATCTACATATCCCTGTACATCTTCAAGGGTCTCGGTAATTCTTTGATGATCAGGTAATTCCAACAGAGTGGTGGTTAATAATAATTGAAACATCGGATAATAAATCATGAAAACAAGCAGGAATGGAACCCATAGTGGTTGGGGGGTGGATATCCATGTCTTGTTACTGTTATGCCAGGCATATGCAGCCACAATCAACAAAGTAATCAGGAACATATCCATGTTATGCAGATTGTTGCCGCCGCCAATTTTTACACTGACAACCAATCCAACAACCAGTGTGCCAACCAATGCTAAAAAGATGGTAAGGTATTGCAGGGTGCTGAGCTTCCATTTTTTGCTTAGCATAAGCGCTCCAACCAATATCAAAACAGGAAGAATAGCCAGGAGCAGGTTGATCAAGATTCCCAGGGGATAGGTGGGATTGGGGAGCAGCCGATTCCAGATGAGCGGCTGGTTGCTGATTAATGAACTTATCCCATCCACGCTGACTAAACTGGCTTTAGAAGGTGCAGCTGCGGCAGCAGGCTCGATTAGTTCCATCCCTTTTTCCAATAAAAATCCTCCCAGGACGCCGGCAAACCCCCAAAGCACAGAACGTACCAGCCGGTACCTTTCCGGAAGATTGATCCCGTTTTTTACCGGTTCCAGCATGGAAATGAGGACTGCCCAGATTGCCGGTGCGAACATCCAGGTAATGCGGCTTACCTGGGCCAGGTATCCACTGGCAGCAATGATGATAAATGCAAGCCACAGCGGAAGAAAGCGCGCCCCGGCCACGAGGATGGCGCTGATCACCAGGGGTGCGTAGACAGGTCCCTGGTTGAGGAATATCATGCTCCAGGAAGCCAGCAAAATGGTTTGTCCCCATTTGCGAGTTTCTTTCGCCCAGAAAACCAAAATACCCAGGAAAAAATAGGGCAGGAAAAACAGCAATCCGCTCCACAGGCGGACAAACTGGATATTCGCATTTTTGAAAAGAAACGGTATCCCCCATAAAAATTGTCTTACAGGGTTGATAAAAGCAAAAATGGGTTCTTCTGAAGGATAGCGGTAGCGGTCCTTCCCAAACATAATGGAATAATCCCAGAAACGGTTTCCTTCTGACCAGGAAAGCTGGAAGGGATAATCGACTGCTCCGTGCAATTCAACACCAATTACCGAAGCAGCCGCCATCAGGATTGAGCAGGTCAGGAAGGCTTCCCATCCATAAAATGTGTCTGGATCTTCCGTTATGATCCAGGTATTGAATCCAATGACCGTTAAGATCACGAAGGCACGCAAAAATGACGGACTGAGGGCCAGGCCGCCCAAGGTGGACTTTATTAATAACCAGATCGTGAAAATGGTGGTGCTGATTACGATTAAGGTTCCCAAGGCTTTTTTTCTCGGGCGGAATTTTGCAAGAGGCTGTAGTTTACCTGGAGAGAATAATTGAAGGATAACAATCGCAGTAACCCCAATGACTACCCCAAGGACTACAGGGAACGAACCCAGGTCGGAAAGGCGTTTATCCCGGATAAGAATTCCATACCGCTGAAAAATGTCCCAGCATGTCCCTACCAGAAGGATAAAAAAACCGGAAAGGACCAGCCACCAGGTGAAATCTTTTTGTTTAGCGGCAGGCATTGGTCATTGACCTGATGTTGAAGGATCTAATATTTTCAAATAACTATCAAACATTTTCTGAATCGGGTATTTTTCCCTGACCGTTTCCCTGGCTGCACTGCTGAAAATTTTCCTTTGTTGTTCATTACCCAACATTTCAATAATCGCTTGAGCAAACGCATGGGATTTTTCAGGGGTCACCAGAACACCGGATTTGCCATTTTCAATTACTTCCGGGATCCCGCCCACATTCGATGCAACCACGGTGATTCCCACACTCATTGCCTCCAATAAAGCCTGTCCCAGGCCTTCGGAACGGCTGGGGAAGACAAAGAGTTCAGCAGCTGTTATTAACTCCCGGACGTCAGTACGGACTCCCAGGAAAAATACATTCTGGCGGATATCCAGGGTGTCAACCTGGTTTTCCAGAGCTGATCTCTGGGGCCCATCTCCGGAGAAAATAAATACTGTTTGGGGGTACTCTTGAACCACGGTTGGTACAGCGCCGATGAGCACATCGTGCCCTTTCTCGTAACTCAATCTGCCGACGGAAAGGACAACAAACTGATCTGGCTTGATTTTTAATTCGTTTCTCTTTTTTACCCTGACCGAAGGATCAAAATCCAAAGGTTCTACTCCATTGGGAATGACCAGGATTTTTTCTGGATTGACCCCTTCGGAAACAGCATCTTTACCAATTTGTTTCGATATGGCTACCAGTTTCGTGGCCATACCGGAATTAATCATCCAGGAATGAATTTTTTCCTGCCAGCGGGGGAATCCGTGTATTCTCCCACGGTGGGCAGCAATCCGGACCGGGATCCCATTAATCCAGGCAATTGGTATGCCCAATAAATTGCTGTGATGGGTAAAGGTCATCACGGAACTTACATTGTCAAGGCGCATTATTTGAAAGAGCCGGATGAGACCCCTTACAAGCATGAAATACTTCCGGACGGATTGAGATCTTTTTTCCCATGCCTTCAAGTTGATGATTGGAAAGGAGAATTGCGTCTGCCATTTTTCATGCAATCCGTCTTCATCATGAAAAAAAACCAGCTTTACAGGATATCCATTTTCATGCAGCCATTTGGAAAGAATTAAGAGGATGCTTTGAGATCCCCCTGTGGTCATCTGGGAACCAATCAGCAGAATTGATGACTTTTTCTTATTCAAGGTCATGAATTGTTCCGGAACAGGTTGATGGTCTCACCCAGGTTTTAATCATGCATATTGGAATCGGAGGTAATGTTACCTGGTTGATGGTAAGGTATCATATCATACGTAGATAGCTATGGGAATAGTACCAAAGAGGTACTGGTACCCGATAAAGCCCAGGTCAATTTTGTTGCCTGGATTAGAGGCACTGCAGGCGGCCCTCAGATCCGGGACTTGATGAGATATGCGGTGTCCCCAAAATAAATTCGTAGAGAAAACGATACAAAAATACGGATCGTTTTTACCGGTATTTGACCAGTTTTAGCAAAATACCCTCGAGTATTTCAAACTGTTCATCCCTCGATAGTCCTATCTGGGCTTCAACAGGGACCGGTTCAATACTTCCATTCCCTTTTTTTTCTTTGAGCCAAACCCGAAGCTGGGCAGCAATCTGGGAGGGATCATTCATCACAACACCCGCCCTGCGGCTGCGGATCATATCGGCGGCAGCACCATGACCCGTATCGATTGCCAGGATTGGTCTGCGGCAGCCAATATATTCATACAGTTTTGCGGGGATCACGCCAAATTGATCTTCATCGTTCCGATTAAGCAATAAGTTGATATCCGCGTTTACCTGCTGCTGTAATGATTCCCAGTAGGTTACCAGGCCGTGGCAGGTTACCAGGTGTGCAACCTGATATTTCTCGGCCAGGGTTTGAATGTGATCAAAATAGCGCGAAAAGAAGTGGACCTGGATGGATTGTGCCTCTTCACCCAGCAGTTCCAAGGCTGCAAATAGCGGCGAAGGATCCCGGTACGGCAGGTAAACAGCACCGGTATAATTAATAATAAGCTTTTGCGGATCCCTATTTCTCTTTCCAGCTGGTGGTGGAAAATCTGACAGGTCAAATCCATTCAGTACGGTTTCCACAGGTCTGTCGTATTTTCTCTGCATCCATTCTGACCAGGGGGGAGAGACAGTAATCATGCTTGAGCATTGTTTCAAGGTGTTCTTTTCCAGTAAATTCTCCAATTTTCGCCGGATTTCAGGATATTCATAATAGGCGTTATCTGCCCATAAATCGCGGAATTCAGCCACCCAAGGTATGCTGCTAAGGGTGTGCAACCTGGCTGCAACCATTAAAGCGCTGAAAGGTGGTCCGCTGGCGTATATCAAGTCTGGATGCCATTCCTTGATGATCATCTTGCCGGTCTTTGTGGCATAAGGATACCAGCCGATCAGGTCATCTGGAAAGTGGAAGACCATCCGGTAAATTTTGCTCCACTTCTTCAGATTGGCATCACCACCTTTATACCCTTCCCGGGCGACTTTTTTCTTCCCGCCGAAAAATAATTCAGGCAGAAAATTGACATTAAACCAGGGAGTTGAGGTGATCTTCGAGGGATCAATTTCCACATTTAAACCAGACATCAAGGGTAGATCCCGGGCTGTTAAAACACGCACATCATGCCCACGTGAAAGCAGGAACCTGGTGAACTTACTGGCGCGGCGGGCGCCATTCGAATTAAATGGAGGGAATTTTGGAGAAACAAGCAATAACTTCATGAAAAAAAATTATACCATAGCGGTTTTTATGGGATAATCTCGTTATTAGCTATCAATCAGTGAGGAATTATCCTGGGAAATCCCTGAAAATCAAGGATTATGATCCTATCATTTACCCTATGCCAGGGGAAAATGGGATGTGAACCAGGTTGAGGAGTTTCCTGCCGGTTGGATTTCTGGCAATGGTGGCGACAATGATTTCATCAGACCGGATAATAAAGTAATAATAAATACCTGCAGACAGAACTGCAACGATAACCGTCGCCCAGGGATTATCAAAAACCAGTTTGGTAATAAGCAGTAATGCCCCGGCAGGCAAGAAATAGGAAAATTTTTCCCCCAGAATTTTAAAAACACGGTTCCATTTGACCCCGGCAGAGTGGATGATATAAAAACTCTGGAATCCATAAGTGAGGATGCCGGATATGGTGAAAAAGACAATCGTTAGTCGTGCATTTCCAAGTAAACCACCCAGGGTGAGGGCAATGAAGCGGGAAACAAAGATGGCCATGTTGATGGCAAGATTGTATTCCTGTTTTTCAAGGACATTGAAGAGCTGGCTCATCGGTGCCGAAATAAACCAGAAAAATGTCCAGATACTGAGAATCTGGCTGTAAACCCCTGCTTCGGCCCAGTTCGCTCCAAATGCGATCACAAATATATCCTCGCCTGCAATGGCAATCACCAGCAGCGGAAACAGGCTGAAGGCTACCAACCGGTTAAAAACATTTTCTACCACAACATCCAGGGTACCGTTTTCCCTGGCGCGTGCCGCCCGGGGAAAAAATGCCTGCCCGATTGTTCCACCGATTAATCCCATCGGCAGACGCAGAACACGATTTCCGAGGGCGTAGTATCCGCTGACGGTTTTGGAAAAATAGGCGGGTAATAAGTATGAGGGCAGCTGCCAGGAAGCAACGTTCAATAAAGTTGACCAGGTGGTGAACATGGGGAACTTGCGGTAGCGCTTGAGGTTTTCCATCATGACGGACCACTGAAGATTGCCCATAATCAGCCGGTTGTCATCCCGCCAGATTTCCCAACCAAGTATCATGGTGGAGATAAATACACCACCAAAGTATCCAAGGATCAATCCTCCGGCAGTCCGCCACCCAGCCAGGGCAAATCCAAGCTGGATAATGACGGCTAAAAGTGAGTTGATAACACGCCTGAGGGCCAGCCTTCCAAATTTTCTAGTACGGGTATTCCAGTAATTGAACGCATAAAATAACCCGGTAGCCAGTATGGATAACGGCAGCAGCCATAGATAGGGAAGAATCTCCGGCATTTTCAATACTACGGTAAAAATTGGCTGACATGCCAGCAAAATAGGAATACTGAGCAGGGAGAGACATGAAGCAATAAGCAGGCTCAGGCTGAATAGATTGACAGCATTTTTTTCTTCCTCAGGGAGGACAATGGCCTGCTCGTAGCTTAGGCAGGCAATTACACCCAGCAAATCGGTTGTGGAGATAAATACTGCCAGGACGCCAAAATCCGACGGGCTGTAAAGCCGGGTTAATAGTGGTGCGGCCAGTACAGTGATTAGCTGTGCAAAGGATGTCCCGCTGACCAGTTTGATCACATCGCCGGCGAAGGAGCCTTTTTTGGGCGGGTTCATTGGAGGAACAGATGCCGGTTGGCTGGAAATTTCATTCACTGGTCAGCTTACCTTGGCTTGAGGAGGCAAATTGGAAAAACCTTTATCGATAACTTCAGACTGATGATTTTACTTGTGGACAGCCTGGTTTAATACATCCTGATAATCAGAAATAATCCCCCGCATATCAAATTTCTCTGCCACGGTCCGGCTTGCCTTCCGCATTGCCAGCAGTCTTTCTGGATTGTCTAATAAGGATCGCAGGCAGTTCGCAAATCCGTATCTATCCTGTGCATTAAGCAGAAATCCATTAATCCCCGGATCAACCAGATCGATATTCCCTCCAACTTTGCTTAGAACCAGCACAAGCCCCATGGCTGCTGCCTGTACCCCTGCAACCGGCAGCCCCTCTGATAAGGAAGGCATTAATAGAATATCGCTGGCTGAGAACTCCGAGATGACCTGCTGGGGGGTTATCCAACCGGGCATATTGATGCGCTCAGAAAGACCGTGAAGTTGAATAGCGTTTTCAACCTCCGTCTTTAATGGTCCATCTCCGGCAATCGTGAGATGCCAATCAAGATCTTTTAATTCTGCAAGAATCTCAATAATCCGGATTGGATTTTTCTGCTGCATCAGACGTCCCGCGAATATGATGCGGGGTGGGGTATGTACCTGGATTACCCCAGGATTGATCTTCTGCAAATCGACCCCATTGTAAATCACCTTAATTGGAACCCGGTAATATTTTTGAGCGCTTTCCCTGGTAAATTCAGATACAGCGGTTACTAAGCTGGCTTTCTTCCAGATCATCGGCGTGAGCGGATAAATCCAGCGGAACCATCCCCTGGTTTTCTCCGGTACCGTTCCTGGTACATCACCTAGATGAGCGGTCAGGACATAAGGCACTCCGGTTAAGGTGGAAAGTCCCCAGGCGGCCGCACCAGCAGGGACTGCAAAGTGAACATGAATGACATCCGGTTTCCACTGCTTGATCAACCGGAAGCCATTCCAGAAAGCTGCCAGGACGTATCCCAGCATGGCCGGCATACCTGCGCGATAAGCCTCTTTTCTCCCGGAACGCAGCCGGCGAATGGTCAGATTCCCATGTTCTTCCAGGTACGGGAGAACCCCAAAATGTGCCGTAAGCAGATACACCTGGTGATTTAATGCTGCCAGTCCATCGCAAATATCCTGGGCTACCCTCCCTCCGCCTCCGCCCACCGGGGGGTATTCATGGATTAACACCAGGATTCTCATGCCTATGCCTGGATATTGGTATCAGGATGGTTGGGATGAATGACCTGGCGCACGGTATAGGTCGGTTTTCCCTGGGATTCATGATATGTGCGCACAAGGAGTTCAGCAATCAACCCCATCAGGATTGCCTGAAAACCCATCATGAATATCAGGGTGCTCATCTGGAATAAGGGGGATGCCAGGACAGATGTGCCGATGAAAATCCGCCGCATTGCCAGATAAAACAATACAAGTCCGCTGAGGAACATCAGGAACATGCCGGTGCCACCAAAAAGATAAATTGGCTTGTTGGCAAAACTGTATAAGAACTTTACCGTAAACAAGTCCAGGATAACTTTAAGCGTACGTTCCAGCCCATATTTGGCTTTTCCGAATTTCCTTGGATGGTGCCGCACAGGAACCTCGATTATCCTGGCGCCCACAGAACTGGCATAAACCGGGATAAAGCGGTGCATTTCTCCGTAAAGCCTGAAACCGGTGATGACCTCCCGCCGATACCCTTTTAAAGTGCAACCATAATCGTGAAGCGGAACCTGGGTAACCCAGGAAATTACCCAATTGGCAATTTTGGATGGTATAGTACGGGTAATGTATGTATCTTTGCGGTCTACCCTCCACCCGCTAACGACATCATAGCCTTCTTTCATCTTTTCAAGCATCATCGGGATATCTGCCGGATCATTTTGTAAATCCGCATCCATCAGGAAGATGATCTCTCCGTCGGTGTAATCAATACCTGCAGCAATTGCTGCAGTTTGGCCAAAGTTGCGGCGGAGTATAACCACCCTGAGATGCTCTGGATCCTGATTAGCCAGTTCAGTGAGAATATTCGGACTCTGGTCCTGGCTTCCGTCATCAACCAGGATGAGTTCCCATTGTTCTTCCAGATTTGAAAGCGCTTCCTTTACTGCCTGGTATAGCAGGAGTAAATTTCCCTCTTCGTTGTATACGGGGACAACCACAGAAATTTTCACTGTACTCTCCGAAAAATTCGAATCTCAGTACCATATTTATACTCACATTTTAATATGGCTTCGGTCGCTTTCGATAATTCATAATATGGCCCGTTCTCTAATTGATCTTTTGTCTTTCCTTTATAATAACGCCCTTCCAGTAGTACATAATCTGCTTCAAGCATCCATTGGTCAGAAAGAGATTCATTCCAGTAACCGTTCCGTTCAAGCTGCTCGGGATCACCCCCATTACGGAAGGAATAACCGTCATTAAGCTGGGGCGGGAAGATGCGTACATCGGGTAAATAGAGCAGCGGCACTGGTGAAAGCCCGCCATACCAGTATACAAGTGCACCTTTCGGGATTAGTGTACGCAAAAGGTTACCGGCATCTTCGTATGACCGGATGACATCTCCGCACTCCTGTTCTTTATTACCTCCGCCAAGGGCGGGTGTGGGGGTGAGGATTAATCCAGCCAGCAGCAGGGTAATCATAGAGAGATAGCCAATACCCGGGTAAAAGATTTTTTTTCGCCTGGATGTATAGGATATTATTCCCATCAGCAGCACAATGGATAATCCCAGCAGCAAACCGGCAGCCACGGGTATCCATACCTTAAGCGTATCCATACTATAGCCAAATTTATTGGCCAAAAAACGCCAGACCTCTGTTGTACCGGGGAGGAAGCGCATATTTTGCATACGCGGAACTTGAATATTCATCAGGAAATTTGCCACATCCTGGTGACCGCCGAAGGCAACCCCGGATGCAATGATTAGTGTGAGAATTAATGCCAGGGCTTGCCTGAAAAAACCAGCATCTTTTCTGAGCGATGGATAAACAAGGACGATGATCAGCAGTCCTGTGTGGGTGAAGAAGCTTAAGTAAAGCGAGTAACAAAAAACACAGTACTCCTGGTCGATCGATGCCCAGGCATGGGATATTACCATTACAGCAAAAAGCACGCTTAGGATAATGGCCATTCTATAATGGGATGGTGATTTCCAATCCCCTTTTTTTGGCCAAAATATCCAGGCGACAAGAGTTCCGAGAAGGGGAATTAAGTGGTGGCGTGTTCCTTCCCAAAATACAAACAACTTGTTAAAAAGGGATACCTGTGGATTCCAGACACTGGTGCCCCCAAGAGTCAAGCGGAAGGAATCCAGGTAAGGGGATAGATTTTTCGGAATCCAGACGATCCACAATTGCAGGATACCCGGCCAGAAGACAATGTGGACAATGAGAAAAGCTACCAGGAACACAATTGTATTAATCAGAGCATTTTTCCAACCATGTTCCCAAAGGTAGTAGCACAGGATGATGATAATTAGTGGCAGCATATTTTGCCGGGACAAAATTAACAGTGCTGCCAGTAATGTTCCTAGAATGGTTTGCCAGGTTTTTTGATTTTGCCCGAGAGAAAAAACAAATACCCAGGCCAGCAGGAAGGCGATCAATCCTTCAGATAACATCTGGCTGTACATTTTGATGATAATTGGGTTAACCGCAAACCACATAACAACAAAGGCTGCCCACCAATACCCGCCGAGTCTCCGGCCGGTAATCCATAATCCAACCAGCATGAGAACCCCGAGCAAAATGGCAAAATACCTCCCGCTGCGTAATCCCGGATCGATAAGCTGGCTTAATCCGGGGATAAAAAAAGAAAACGGCATTTTATTTGTCCAGACGCCATAATCCTGGAAGGGAAAATATTTTCCGGTTAAGAAAAGGAGACCTTTGTAGAGGTAATTCCCCTCATCGAGGGTGGAAGGGATACGATGCGCATAGATATAAGATTGGTAAGCATAGAGGATTATCCCAAGCAATGCCGCAATTATAGCCAGCATCCTGGACTCGGCAATCTGGTGTATCGCATTTCGAAATCGGGTCACTGAATCCTGTCTTTCATGCCGAACTTACCAGAATGGATTATAACATGCAGGATTATTCTTGATCCCGGTGGTAGTTTATGGCTTTCTGGCGGTAAAAGTCCCACAATAATCCGCCAATAATCACGATAGAGGTTAATCCAATAACCCAGATGATATTTTCCCAAAACGGGAGCCTTTTCCAGAGCAGAAAGTAGCGGCTGAAATACCAGTTGGTGAAGAATGCCAGGAAAATTATTTCAACAAAGAAAATCCGAAACAACCAGGGGCTTTTTAATTCGCGCACCAGGAAAAATGTCCAGGAGACCAGCAAAGCCATCCACGGTATAAAGATCGTCCGGTAGCGGGGGTTATCCCATTGGTCCCCCCCGGCACGGATCGAGGAGATCAAAATCCAGGCAGACACAATAAAGGTGAGCAAGATGTAACTATTTTTTCCCGGCTCTAATTTGAACAGGATAAATAGGGGGGTTATCAAGAAGGGGATGAGCATAAACCATCCGAGGGAGCGGAATATCCCAATAGATTTCCAAATTGCTATGGCATCATCCGCAAGTGCTGCAGGCAGTAATGGCTGAACAAGTCCATATCCGACCATAAAGGGTATCCTTGCCTGACCGCCAATCTCCCCAATTGATTTTGCGACCCAACCGGAACTACGCTCGGTCAATAATAAGTCCCACCTGGCTGTATCCTCGAACCAGGCGTTCCCAAGGATGATGGTTGCGAATAGGACCAAAAATATTGCCAGCCATCCTGCAAGTACCAGGCGCTGATTCAATTTAGTTGAGAAATCTTCAAGCCATAACCAGAGGAAAAGGGCTGATGAAACAGCAGCCATTACCAGTAAGGAAATCAACCCCATCAGGCACAGGCTGATAGCCAGGGCAAGTACAGCCTGTTTTCTTTTTGTCCCCCAGTGGACCGCTCCCCAAAAAGCAATACAAAATAATCCTATCAGGAAGGGTTCCCGCATCTGGGAACTGGAAAAAAGGATGCTGTCCGGATAAAAAATTAAAATCCATGCTGCAAGGCTGGCAATTTTCTCTGTCCACCGAAACTGGACTGCCTTCCAGAAAAAAGGAATTCCCAATGAAAAGGCGAATACGCCCAGAATAATAATCAGATGCGGGCGGTGGGTATCCGGGGATAGAAAGCGGTAAAGGACGGCGCTTAATCCCATCAATCCGCCGTACTGGTCTGTCCAAAATTCGTTTTGAAAGCTTAATAAAAGGGACCTGCCTGATTCGGCGAAATGCCATGCCTGTTGATCCCGGGTGTAGGCATCAAAAAAAAGATAGCCCGCGTTCTGGACCTCCTCCTCATAGCCTGCTACCGGAAGGATCAAACTGGCCCCCAGGCCAATTAGAATGCGTATTGAAAAAGCCAGAAAGATCATCCAGGCAAGGGTTTTACCGCCCCCTGCCCAATGCCATGTTTTGATTAAAACATAACAGGATAGTCCGATCAAAAGGGAAGTGCCTGAGACTCCAATCCAGGGATTTCCTGCTGAAAATAGGAGGCTGATTATCACGCCTGATATTAATCCTATAATCAGCGATAAAGATGCGGGACCAAGTTTACCTCTATGCAACATGCTATAACCTTTACCAGGGATAATCATCTGGGTAAGGACGTGTCCTTCCAGTTTGCGAACTTAACCTATATTACCACAAAGAGGATTGGTTGATTTTTACGGAAAGGGTAGATGAAATCCGATCTATATTTGATAAATCCCATCACGTTGGAGAAATTTGAAGCGATTCGGTAGCATTCTCGTAATATTTTATTTTCTTAATTCCTATGTAAGTGATCAACAAGACTGAAATGATAAAATAGAGGGATAACAAGGCTGCCTCAGCCAGGTAACCGAAACGGGGAACCAGCAAAAATGCCAGCGAAATTTTTCCAATCCCGGCAAACAACGTAATGGTAAAAGGAATTTTAGGCAACCCAAGAGCAAGGAGAAGCGGGCGATTCCAAAAAAAGATATTGGCAACCCCAAAACCAGCCATCAAAATAAGCAAAGCCGGGTATGCCGGCATATATTCCTGTCCATATATTAAGATGATCCAGGGTCCAAACAACAGCAAGCCAATTGTCACTACCGCTGTCCATGACGCAGAAAGGAGGCTGATTTTCTTTAATAGGTTTCTAAGAGTTCCCCAGAGTCTCGATGATACACTGCGGGTTATTTCCGGGAAAGTAGTGCTGATGAAGGGGGTAATCGGCATTAGTACAATATTGATGATTGCCAGGGCTACTTTGTAATATCCGGCTTCAAGCGGGGATAAGAAGAAAGCCACCCAGAGAACTTCGCTGTCGCGTACAAAGAGGTTAATGGTAGCGCTCAGGTTACCGGTCAGTCCGAAAGTTTGCAATTCGCGGCGGGGGGGAAGTAAACTGAAAGACGCTCTTTGCCACCATCCATTTCCCAAAAGACGGTTTGTGGAGCGAATAGCCAGGATGAACGGGCCGATTCCCAGGACTAATTTTCCGGCCAGGTAAGCCAATAAAACCATCATCAGACCTCCGCCGGTGAAATAGGCAACCACGATGATAATGGCTGTCAGAACAGCCTGTATGATGGTAAAGTTAGCCTGTTGTTTAAATTTATTATCAATTTGCAGAATTCCCAGTGATGTTTCACTGCCGAAATTACCCAGGATGCATAATCCATAAATAATAAATAAGGTGACGCTTTCAGGGTTATCAGCGAGCTGGTTTGCAGCCCAGGGGGATAGAATCACGAGGAGCAGATAAGCTAAAAGGGAGCTGGCAGCCTCCACGATGTAAGCTGTTTTTATGATCGTGGCAGCATGGTCGAGACGGTTTTCGGCAAGGTAATCTCCCAAATATTTGATGATGATTTCCCCCATGCGAAAAGAAAAAAGGCGGTTGAGTGTGGTGGCAAAAACGGTTATTGTTCCCAGCACACCAAAATCATAGATCCCCAGCAGCCGAGCTGCTAAAATGCTCTGCAGCATGCTGAGACCCATCGTTACTGTATTGCTGCCAAACAGGTAGCCTGTATTGCGGACTACCCGCTGCAGGAGAGGGTCCTCCTCCAGATGGTCTTTTATTTTTTGGAGAATATTCATGGAGTGGCAATATACCTTGCCCAGGAGCGTTCTTTCAAATACCAGTCAACCAGCTTTTTCAAGCCTTCTTCGAGGCTGACCTCGGGTTTCCAACCCAAAATATTTCTTGCATTGTCAATCGAAGCACGTGTTGTGTATACATCCGCCCTGTGCATCGGGCTATAAACAATATTGGCTTTTTTACCCAGATAATCTTCCAGTAAATGAATCACTTCCATTAAAGGGTGTGGTTGGTCGTTTCCCAGGTTGATAACCTGGTATTTTACATTTTTCAACCCTGCAATTGTCCCTCGGGCGATATCATCCACAAAGGTGAAGTCCCTGGATTGGTACCCGTCACCATAAACCTGGACAGGTAAATCCTCACAGATCCATTGAGTAAATCGGAATAAGGACATATCCGGTCTGCCAGCTGGACCATAAACGGTGAAATATCGAAAGACAGTTACATCCAGCTGGTAAAGGTGGTGGTAACTATAACAGAGAGCCTCAGCAGCTTTTTTACTGGCCGCATAAGGAGATAATGGCCGGTTTGTATCGGTGTCTTCGTTATAAGGGACTGGATTATGACTTCCATAGAGGCTTGATGTGGAAGCAAGGATAAATTTTTGTATATCGTATCTATGGCAAAGTTCGAGTAAATTGAGGGTTCCATTGATATTTGTTTCCATATAAGCCCATGGATTTTCAACGCTCATCCGTACTCCTGCCCGGGCTGCCAGGTTGATAATCCCATCGATTTGGCGCTGGGTGTTAAATACATTATCCATCCTTGAAAACTGACTGATGTCTTCCTGGAGGAAGATGAAATTTGGATAGGAAACCAGCTGGGCCAGACGCCAGTCTTTTAGGCGAACATCATAAGAATCATTCATGTTATCGATTCCGATGATGGTATGTCCTTGTTTAAGCAGGATTTCGCTGACCTTCGAAGCAATAAAACCAGCCGCCCCTGTGACAATGTAACGGGACATTACAGCCTCACTACTTTGGGATGGTCTCGTCCAAGCACACCCAGGGCATTTCGACTGTCAATAATGAGCTTACTTTTCTCAAGAATGGCAGGGTAGTCGTATACGGAATGGTTGGTCAAAATGACAACACAGTCCGCATTCTCCAAACCTTCATCCAGATCGGGTATTGACTGCAGTTCCCATTCCTCATGGTGAACCCTTTTTATGTAGGGGTCATGATATGAGACCAGCGCACCTTTTTGGATGAGCAGTCCAATTACATCCAGGGCTGGAGATTCGCGGATATCATCAATATCCGGTTTGTATGCTGCCCCCAACACCAGTATTTGGCTGCCTTTTATTGGCTTTGAACGGTTGTTCAAAGCATCTGAAATTTTCCCAACTACAAAGCGGGGCATGTTGGAGTTGATTTCGGATGCCAGTTCTATGAACCTGGCTGTATAGTTAATACTGCGAAGTTTCCAGGAAAGGTAGAGAGGGTCTATGGGGATGCAGTGTCCCCCCAGTCCAGGACCGGGAGTAAATTTCATAAATCCAAAGGGTTTTGTGGCAGCGGCGTCAATAACCTCCCAAACATCGACCCCAAGCCGGTCACACATGATCGCCAGCTCATTCACCAGGCCGATATTGATCATCCTGTAGGTATTTTCAAGTAATTTGGCCATCTCAGCCACTTCTGCAGAAGAAACCGGGACTACCTTCTGAAGAGCCATAGAATACCATGCGGAAGCAACCTCAAGGCAATTCGGGGTAACACCGCCGAGTACCTTCGGAGTGTTGATCGTTGTCCAGTCTTTCCTCCCCGGATCCACTCTCTCAGGCGAGAAAGCAAGGAAGAAATCTGCACCAACTTTCAGATTGCTTTTCTCGGTTAGAGTAGGCAGGATTACTTCCCGGGTTGTACCGGGATAGGTGGTGGATTCCAGAACTACCACCATGCCAGGATGTATATACTTTGCCAGTTCCTCTGTAGCCGAGACAATGTAGGACAGGTCTGGATCGCCTGTTTTTCGCAGCGGGGTAGGGACACAGATGCTGACAGCATCAGCCTGCTTGAGGATTGAAAAATCTGTAGTTGCCTGCAGCTTTTTCTGATCCACCAATTTTCTGATTTGTTCGTCAGGGACATCCAAAATATAACTTTCACCATTTTGAATAGCGCTAATTTTTTTGGGGTCAGGGTCTACTCCGATGACATGAAAACCAGCCTCTGCAAACACCGTCGCAAGGGGAAGACCTACATAACCCAAACCAAGAATAGAGATTTTTGCGCTTTTATTTTTAAATCGATTTATCAAATTAGTTTTATAAGTGTTTTCCATGGTGGATCCTGTTGGCGGATTATTGAATCTCTCTTTAACTGGCTTATCATATCATAAATAAAAAGACTATCCTAGAATAAACTCAGCTGGCTGGGAGTGCTTTGAGGGGGTACCAATTCGTTCTTTCCGCTACTACCTTCTTTTTCAGCGATTTTCTGATCTGTACTCAGGACGACCCTGGAAATCAATTCCGGGAGTTTATCAAAATCTTTTTGAATAACTTCCAGGAGCTTGGGTTGGTGCAAGGCAGCAGCAGGGTGGTACATGGCAGTTACCCATCTTTGACCGATCTTAACCGAATTCCCATGCATCTCCCCGATTTTTGCATTTTTAAAAAACAAGCCCATCGAAATTCTACCTAATGTAATGATCAGTTTCGGATCAATCAATTCAATCTGGCGTGATAGATATGCACCAACGCATGCCTCTATTTCCTCATCCAGTGGATCGCGATTACCAGGCGGCCGGCATTTAACCACATTGGTAATTACAACCTGGTTACGATTCATTCCAATATTGGCAAGCAATGTATCCAGCAGCTTTCCGGCAGCCCCGACAAACGGACGTCCTTGCTCATTTTCGTGAAAACCGGGTGCTTCGCCAATAAACATGATATCTGTATCAAATGGTCCCTCTCCGGGAACGGATAATTTCCGGGAGTGGTGCAGCTGGCATTTGGTACAAACGGATATATCATTAATGATTTCCCGGAGTTGGTGGTCACGATCCATTTTCGTTCTCCTTGGTCTGAAAGTCGTAGAGCATACTCTTCGGAATAGCTTCGCCAGCATATTTTTCCAGTAAGGGTTGGTTTATTATTCCCATTTCCATCAGCAGGGCATCCTCAGCATTATCCTTGTAATATTTTTCCCTGACCCCTTCGATTTTAAATCCCAAATCCCGGTAGATTTTCTGGGCAGCTAAGTTGCCACGGCGGACTTCGAGGAAGAATTGACGGGCTCCCTCCTCATATGCTTTAAGAATTGTATATGCGAGGAGCTTTCGGCCAATCCCCAATCCCCTGAAGTCAGGATCAACTGCTACATTGGCAATATGGGCTTCATCTAAAATCAACCAGATAACAATTAATCCAACAATCTGTTTAGAACCATCCTGAAGGGATGCTTCTGCTACCCAGGGGCGTGAGGATTTATTTTCATTTACCTCGAATTGATAGGATCGCTTGCTCCAGGGAAGGGTAAAAGATTGGGATTCGATCCGGTAAACCGCTTCAATGTCATCCGGCGTCATTGGGCGGACTGAAACATACTGGTATTCATTGGAATTCATCAGGCAGGTTTAGCCCCCATCACATGTAGATAGATCGGGGTGAGAGAATTCACATCATCCACCTGATTATGTCTCATTTTTTGCCAGGCGATCTCTGCTAAATAGGATGGCCGCCTGATAGATTGTGCAGGTGTGCCGAGGATGATATTGGTTTTCTTGCGCTCGAGAACCTGGCGTTCTACAGCGTTCAATTCACCAAAGATCAGGGTGGGGGTATCCACGAGTTCGGATAATTCTTCAGCCTGGAGTACCTGGTATTTGCCTTGAGATTTCCATTTTTTTGCGCGAAAATCTGCACCATACCAGCATGCCGCTAACCTGCCCCGCCCTGCTCTTAAGAGAGCAACCAGGGGAATTTCCTGCAGAGGTTGAGCTGCTGCCAGGATGTCCAGGGTTGGAATACCCACCACTGGGATATGCAGAAATAATGCCATTCCTTTAACAACGCTCAATCCGATACGCAGACCGGTGAATGATCCAGGTCCTATGGCAATAGCCAACCCCGTAAGATCCCTGGGGTTTATGGCGCATTTTGTAAAAAGGCGGGAAATTGCCGGTGACAATTCCTTTGTGTGATGGTTTTGAGATACCCAGATATCTTCAACGATAACGGTAACGCCATCATAAAGAGCTAATCCGATCTGTTGCGTGGATGAATCAACAGCTAAAAGCATATTTACCTTCTGAAAGCCGCTTGCCGAAATTCCGCCATTAATTTATGGTACCTTGCTCCCTGCGGTTGGAAGAGCATTCCCCTTTGTTCATCAGCCATCCACTGCATTTTGATGGTTAATCGTTCATTCGGGATGGCATCCTCTATTTGTTCCGGCCATTCGATTATGAGGATACCTTCTTCTATCATTTGGTCGATATCCAGGTCCTCAGCCTCAAAGGCATTTTGCAGCCGGTATGCATCCAGATGATAGAGGGATTTTCCATCCGGTTTGTGATATTCATTTACAATAATAAATGTTGGGCTGGTAACCCCATCCAGAGATCCCCATCCCTGGGAAATGCCCTGCACCAGGGTTGTTTTTCCACTGCCTAGCTCGCCGGAAAGGCAGATTATATCACCGGGTTTTAGCAGCACCCCGATACGAATCCCTAATCTCCGGGTTTGTTCTGGACTCCGGCTGAAAAATTCCAGTGTATTTGAATCATAGATTGGCATGTTGAAATTATATGCCAGGGAGCAATCAGGAGCAAGGTCAGGTATCCTGATGCAGTTTTATATCATTTACCCTGTATACCAGTTCGGCTGCAATTTGTATGGCTGCATCTGGACGGGCCAGCAGCAGGCAGGATTCCTTTGCCTTCTGGACTGATTGGGGGTTGTCGATCAATTGTCTCAATGTGGTTGTGAAGGTTCCTTTATCCGGAGCCCAATACCCAACGCCTTCATTTACAACATAGTCAATATTCCCATCTTCCTGACCGGGCATGTAACTGTATAGGATTATTGGCAGCTGACATATCATCGCTTCCGAGATTGTGCCCGGTCCGGCTTTTGTGGCAAGAACATCCGAAGCGCGCATTAGCTCATGCATATTGGTTACAAAACCAAGTATATGAGCCGGTATATTCCAATTGATTTTCTCGAGTTTGGATTTTAATTGGGTATTTCTTCCTGTAATCACAATGAGTGAGACATCATGAAAGGATTCATTAATTGCCCGGGCAAATTCCTCGATAGGCCCCATTCCTTCCCCTCCACCTATCAATAAAACATAGAATCCCCCCTCGGACCATCCCAGGTGTTTCCTGATCTTCTCTTTTCCTCCCGCCTGTAATCGGAATTTATCTGCAACCGGAAGTCCGATTACTCTCATAGAATCTGCAGGTATACCCAAATCCAGGCCCCGCATGTATGCCTGTTCCGTTGGCACTATTATCAGGTCAGCAGTTTTTTCGTACCAGGCAGCGTGGGTTGAGATCAGGTCCGTAACAACGGTGACAAAACCGATGGGGTATTTCCTTAATACCCTGGCTACAGGATTGTTCATTAACTGGTGGACAGATACAACCAGGTCGCAAGGATTTTCCTGGATCAGTTTCCTGATTGACCGGCGAATATAGGGGTAAAGTACAGAATTGATCAGCTTTGTACGGCGCCTGCCGTCACTCATCCGGTATCCAATTTTCCAGACCTGCGGCATTCGCGAAAGGGGTGGATAAACATCCGGGGCAAGGTCCAGGGGCGGGGGTGCATATTCCTTAAATAAATCCACCATCTGCAGGTCAATTTGATCAGGGAACCCCAATTGGATGGCCTCAATAATCGCTTCAGCAGCGCTGCGATGGCCGCCTCCTGTGTCAGAAAAGAGGAAAAGAATGCGAGGTTTTTCAGGATTTAGCATCAAGATCGGGTTTCTTTCTAATAGATTTAATCCGGTTGGCGAGTTCACGCCGTGCAAGCAGGACTCTCCGCCCGCATTTAAGACATTCTATTCCAATATCTGCCCCCAGTCTAACCACCTTCCATTCGTATCCTCCACACGGATGGATTTTGCGAAGAATTATCCGGTCCTCCAACTCTAAATCGGTGAGCATAAAGGGATTATATCATCATGGTATAATCACCGTGAAATGGGGCATTGATGTATACATGTTTAACTTAGACCCGGCAACGATTATCACCAGGATTCTTATCCTGATTATTGCCTTATCCGTGCATGAATTTTCTCACGCTTTCGTGGCCGATCGGTTTGGTGATCCAACACCGCGTGATAATGGGAGGCTCACTCTGAACCCGGCCGCACATTTGGACCTGATGGGTTCCTTGATGCTCATCCTGGTTGGTTTTGGCTGGGCACGCCCGGTTCCGGTAAACCCATATATCTTAAACAGACGTTCTCCAGCTGCAATGATGTGGGTATCATTTGCCGGACCGCTTTCAAACCTGGCATTGGCATTTATGGCAGCCATGCTTCTAAGGGTTTTACCATTGACATCCTCTTTTTCATCCACCGGTTTGTTCCCGTCCCCAACCCAATTTCTGGTGGCATTTATCCAAATCAATTTGCTTTTGCTATTATTTAACCTGATTCCGCTGGCACCACTTGATGGGGAGAAAATTGCCCAGTACTTTTTCCCACCGGCATGGGCTGATTTCATGGATAGAATCCGCCCTTTCGGGCCGATGATCCTGATGGTATTAATATTTGTGGGGCCGATGGTAGGAATTGATATCTTTGGATGGGTTCTGATTCCTGTCCTCAATACAATCAGCAGATTACTTATTGGAGGTCTTTGATGAGTATACAACTTACAATTATCGGATTAGGTCAGATTGGCTCATCGGTAGGACTGGCTCTGGGGGGTAAAACAGACCAGTTCAACCGGATAGGAAATGATATTAACAATAGTGTTGCTAAGCAAGCCCTAAAGCTGGGTGTCGTAGATAAGGTCGAGGCAAATTTACCCAGAGCAGTTGAAAATGCTGACATTATTATCCTGGATCTTCCAGTAGATGAGGTAAAGAAAACCCTTGAAATTGTTGCTCCGGATTTAAAACCTGAGGTTGTCATTCTGGATACATCCCCCCTGCATGTGGAGGTAATTGAGTTGGCAAAACAATTGCTTCCAAAGGATCGTTTCTTTTTGAAATTTACCCCCAGCCTGAATCCTATTTACCTGACTAAATATGAACAAGGTCCTTACGAGGGGCAAAAGGACCTTTTCCAAAACAGCCTGATTGCGATTTCAAGTTCGGCGGGTACACAGCGAGATGCAGTTAAGCTTGCATCCGATTTTGCTGAAGTATTGGGTGCAACCCCTTATTTTGTGGATCCTTATGAGTGCGACGGCCTCGTAGCGATGAGCAGGCAGCTCCCGATACTTTTAGCGGCCGCACTGGTTAATTCAACCGTTGACCAGGTCGGATGGAAAGAAGGGGGGAAGATAGCTGGTATGGATTATGCTCGTGTGGCTGAGCTGGCTACCTCACTGGCTCAGTCAAAAGTACCGGGCATGGCAGCCATATTAAATAAGGATAATGTCTTGCGTGTTGTTGATAATTTGATTTTTTCGCTGCGTGAGGTTCGCACTTACCTCTCTGAAGAAGACAGCAATAAACTGAATGAATACTATAAAAGGGCTGAAAAGGGCTTTGAGGATTGGTATCGATTAAGAATGACCGGCAGCTGGGAAAAGGAACAATCTGCTAAAATTCCTGGAGCCTCTGAAACCCTTGGCAGTTTGATCGGATTGGGGCGAAAAGGTAAGAAAGACAGTTGATCTTGGGTTATTTCTGCTATTTGCTGAAATGTTCGGACGGGACGATTTACACGGGTTGGACTACCGATCCAACCAGGCGCCTGGCTGACCATAACGCTGGTAGAGGAGCCCGTTACACGAAGCTGCGCAGGCCAGTCCAGCTTGTTTACCTGGAAGAATTATCCAGCCGCTCGGCTGCAATGGCCAGGGAAGCAGCGATAAAAGCCATGCCGCGCACAAGAAAGTTGAAATTGATAAACGGTCTGCCTGAAATTCCGCAAATTTCTTGATGGGAGTTAAATCAATCCAAATATGAAGAAAGCCCCACAGGTTCCATCCTGTTGGGGCTCATCTTTTAATCAACGAATACTGGCAGATGACCAAGACAGATAATATCGCGCCATTTTGCCCGTTCACCCTCGGTAAAAATGGCTGCCTCACCAACAAGAATTGCTCCTGCTTTCTCCATTAATAATCTCATCCCCTGCAGGGTTGAACCAGTGCTGATGACATCATCAACAATCATCACTTTTTGGTTTTGAACCAATGCCCTATCTTTTTCATCCAGGAAAAGAGTCTGAGGTTCGCCGGTTGTTATCGAGAGAGTTTCTGCATTAAAGGCATCCCCCATGTAAGGTTTATACGACTTGCGCAGCACAACATACGGTTTGCCCATTTCTACGGAAATTGCATGGGCAAGCGGGATGCTCTTGGTCTCTGCTGTTACAAATACATCAAAATCCATATCGGAAATTTTTTTGGCCAGTTCCTTCGCGGCTGCCTGAACCAGTTCTGTGTCACCAAGAATATTTAATATGGCAATCCTCAAACCTGGTTTTATTTCAAACAAGGACAGCTCGCGGTGCACACCGGCAATATCAATAGGGTAGGTAGGTCTTGATGCCATCATGGTTTATCTCCCAGTGTAAATTATGACAGGTCAAATTTCATTAATAAGTCTATCATAATTTTATTTGTGAGCCTGACCGGCAATTCAATTTTTTTATGGATGGATTTAAAATCAATGAGCGCCGGGGACGCCGACCCCGGCGCTCTCTTAAGGAGGAGAAGAAGAGAAGTCGCCCTATGTACCTATATTATCAGAAACCGGGGGATTGTACTTGACGGGTACCCTACGATTAACCTACGCTTTTTAATTCTTTCTTTTTTCTATGGAAGGTTTCCACCTGCCAATTATGTCGGATCTCCCGGGTTCTATAAAAGGAGCAAGCAGCTGTTTTTTCACTATCTACTGGTATGATTAGGTCACAAGGAGGAATTCCCCTGATAAATATGAATAATGTATTGTACCCCCAAGGATATAAAGCTGGATATGCCGCCCTGGTAGGCCGCCCAAATGTTGGCAAATCAACCCTGGTAAACGCTTTTCTGGAGCAAATGATTGCTCCCGTAACACCGAAGCCGCAAACTACTCAACGAAAACAGCTAGGCATTCTAACCCTTGAAGATGCCCAGATCATCTTTGTTGACACTCCCGGGATGCATCATCCTACCCACGAGCTTGGCAGATTCATGATTGAGGCGATAAAATCCTCCCTGGAAGATGCTGATGTCATTATTTGGATCGTTGATGGAAGTGAAAAACCACACAGCGATGATGTGCTGCTGCTGGAATCCTTAAAAAAAATCCCGATTGAAATTCCAATTATCCTGGCGGTGAACAAGGTGGATCGGACATCCAGCCGTCAACTGCTGGAAGATAATATCAAAAGGTTTCAAGAAATGCTGCCCAACGCAGAAGTGTTCCATTTGTCTGCAAAAACAGGATTTGGGTGTAAGGAATTATTGAAAGGCATCATCCAAAAACTCCCTCCGGGACAACCCTTTTTTGATTCCCAGCAGATTACTGACCAATTTGAGAGGGAAATTGCGGCAGAATTAATCCGCTCCGCTGCTCTGGTGCATCTGCGGGATGAAGTTCCATATTCAATCGGGATTCATATCGATGAATTCAATGAACGCGGAGAAATTGGCGCCCATATTGTGGCTACCCTGTATGTAGAAAGGGAATCCCATAAAGGTATTGTCATCGGGAAGGGAGCAGCTACACTGAAAGCCATTGGAACAACTGCCCGTAAGGAAATTGAGTTGATGAGCGGGAGGAAGGTATTCCTGGATTTAAAGGTAAAAGTAAATAAAAATTGGCGAAATAAGCAGGAGGCATTGAAAATGATGGGGTACATCAAGGAAAGTTAATCTGCCAGAGAGAATTATTCCCAGCCCATCCATTCCGGAAAATTTATCGTATTGCTGTTTCTCATTCGAACTGTAGTTTAGTGCCGCACACCCGGCAAAATAAGTCTCCGTCCGCCGCTCTTTTTCCACATTTGTGACAGTAGATGGCTGTCTCTGGTTGTGTTTTTTCCTCATCATCCAGGGTTCTTGCCTGGCGTTGCTTTTTTCGAGTCTTTTGAATATCCCTACCGGTATGCCAGTACCAAAAGCCACCCCCCACAATCATCACCGCTCCCAGTACACCTAAAACCCAGGGAATCACCTCGCCCAGGGAGGTTCGTCCCTGGGTTTGTTGTCCAATTGGCTCGCTAGGAAACACAGGCACCTGGCTTGAACTCAGGGTATCGTCTGTTTTGTCATATTCAATTTGAATGCTGAACGGAGTGTTTTGATCCAGGGAGCCAATTGAGGAAATATAATAAGTCAGTCCGTCATTTCCGGGCACGCCTTCGCCCAGGTCAGGACTGATTTCCATTCTGGTTGTATTTATTGGTTCTTGAATCTGTATAACGGTCTCTTCAACCGTGTAATCTCCCGGCCAACGATATTCAAATTCACGGGTAAGATCGGTTTTTAGAAGACGCGGATCATAATATTCAAGCTGGATTTCCTGTGATGGGGTGGTGAAAGACACCCAGATCCAATCTCCCTCGATCCGGGTTGTGTAATCCAGATTGTAGAGCATTCCATCCGCATCTTTTGCTGCGAGATTGAGTGGTTTATTGGCTTCAAGCGGAATACGGAACTCCATTTTTGCAGGAAGTGCATTTTCAGGTGATAGGACAATGCGGTAAATGACTAAAACATCCGGACGATCATATTCCGGCCATATATCAATTTGTAACCTGCCAATTTTAATATCTTCCTGGGCGTAGGCTATGGTGGGTATAGACAGAATAATGATAGAAACTATGGCTAAAAATATTACCATAATGGTTTTCACAGAGAATTGTGTAGTCGGATGCATCATCAAACACCTCAACAAGATAATATGCTGGATTGTAAAAAGTATATTATCACATTCTGCATTTATAATGATTTTCGTCAACCAAACTAAGGATGATTGGCAAAATATTATTGGTGGTCTGTCAGTTACAATCAGGGTTAGAAGAAATACTTGATAAATTGTGCCCAAATTATCCATACAAAGAAACCGATATGAATAATCCCGATCTAATACTCCTGCATGCTCCAAGTGTTTATGATTTCCGGAATGAGGCGATCCTCTCCGGACCGGTAAGTGATATGGTTCCATCCACAACTGTATTTGAGATGTACCCGATTGGATTTACATCGATGGCAGAATATTTGGACCGCCATGGATATCAAGCCCGCATCATAAACCTGGCGGTACGCATGCTGTACAGCCGGGATTTTAATGTGGAATCCTACCTGGCTGGCCTGGATCCATTAGCATTTGGAATTGACCTGCACTGGCTTCCTCATGCCCACGGCTCTATTGAAGTTGCCAGGATTATAAAGCGCGTGAAACCAAACCATCCGGTGATATTCGGTGGGTTTTCTTCCACATATTTCCATGAAGAATTGATCCGATATTCTTGTGTTGATTTTATTTTGCGGGGCGATTCAACCGAACTGCCTTTGTTGGTATTGATGAAATACCTCAAATCCGGGGGAAGTGCCCATCCCGGAGTGGGGTCGCCGGATTATCGAAGAATTCAGCGCATTCCCAACCTGGTTTGGAAGGATCATGAAGGTAATCCCTGCATTAATCCTATTTCTCATGTACCGGATAACCTTGATGACCAGGAAATTGACTATACCCATATCATGCGTTCAGTAATCCGTTACCGTGATTTGATTGGTCATCTTCCGTTTCGCAATTGGTTGACATACCCGGCAACTGCAGCCATGACACTGCATGGATGCAGTTACAACTGTGTAACTTGCGGGGGTTCTGCATGCAGTTTCAGGAACTTCTTTAACCGGCAAAATCCGGCTTTCCGTTCTCCTGAAAAATTAGCCGCAGATATCCGCTCAATTGGCAAGTTCAGCAAGGCTCCGGTGATGGTCCTGGGTGATATACGCCATGCAGGCGATGATTATGCCAACCGGTTTATGGAAGCACTATCTGGATATACAAAACCAATTTTATTTGAATTTTATGATGCTCCCCCCAGGTCGTTTTTCGAAAGGCTTGGAAAAGCATTGTCTCATTACACTGTTGAAATTTCCATGGAATCCCATGATGAACAGGTTCGTCGTGCTTTTGGAAGACCTTATTCAAATGAGCAACTGGAGAATTCCATTCAATATGCCCTTGAAAATGGATGCCAGCGTTTTGATCTCTTTTTTATGACCGGAATCAAGGAGCAAACCGCCGAGTCTGTTCTGGATACAGTTGAATATTCACGGAACCTGATAAACAGGTACTCATCCCCGAATGATCACCGCCTGGTCCCGCTTATTTCTCCCATGGCACCATTCCTGGACCCGGGCAGCCGGGCTTTCGAGAACCCGAAAAAACATGGATTTCGTATGTTTGCCAGGACACTTGAAGAACATCGTCAGCTGCTTTTATCACCAAGCTGGAAATATGTCCTGAATTATGAAACAAAATGGATGAACCGCGATCAGCTTGTTGCTGTTACCTACGAAGCTGGAAGGCGTTTGAATGAAATTAAAGGCCAGACAGGTGTTATCCCCGCAGATGTGGCTGAAGCTACAGATGCTCGCATACGCAAAGCGATTCAATTAATTCCGGAGATTGACGAGATTGTCACATCAACGCCCGACCTTTTAGAGCAAAAAAAGAAACTCGCAGATCTTAAAAACTGGGTAGACCATGCCAATTTGAGCACCGTCTGCCATAAAGGTGAACTTGAAGTACCTTTACGCGGCTGGGGAATTGATTTAATTCAATCCGGTTCACTCATTATTAAAGACTGGATGAAGCGAAAACCTGAGGTCCCGTCAATTCCAGAATTTGATGATTGATTCCAAAAACCTGTTTAATTCGGACAGGCATCGTTCCATTATAATCAGGGCATCCTGGAACACTGTGGGAAAATAAATGAATATTCTTGTTACAAATGATGATGGAGTAAAAGCTCCTGGATTAATGGCACTTGCAGAAGCAATGGTGCCTTTTGGCAATGTGGATATTCTGGCACCCGATCATAACTGGTCCATTTCCGGACATGTCAAGACACTTCATAGACCTTTAAGGGTACAATCGGTGATTCTGGATAATGGAATGAACGCCCTTGCAACGGACGGAGCCCCATCCGATTGCGTTGCACTGGCTTTATTGGGTTTATTAAAAAAGCCGGTAGATCTGGTTGTAGTTGGTATTAACCCTTCGGCGAACCTTGGTCATGATGTCACTTACTCGGGTACGGTAACAGCAGCCATGGAAGCGGTTATTTGGGGTGTATGCGGAGTGTCATTTTCTCTGGATGGTCCGGAACATACGCCTGGTGGACTTGATTATCGGGGGTCTAAGACAGCAGCAAAAAAAGTAGTTGGGTTATTACTGGAAAATGAATTACCCAAAAATGTTTTCCTGAATGTAAATATCCCCAATATTGCCCTGGAAGATATCAAAGGATATAAAATAACCCGGCAAGGTTTGCGAATATACCATGATGTCTTGATAGAACGCCAGGATCCACGTCAGAGAGCCTATTATTGGATTGGTGGAGATGGACCATCAGGAGTGATTGAGGAAGGCACAGATATCGGCGAACTGGCTAACGGGTATGTCAGTATTACGCCATTGACCCTTGACCTGACATCTCACCAGAATATTTCTAAAATCGATCAATGGTCCTGGTCTATATAATTTATCTTTACCGGTTGATCACGTCAAGGAGTTTCTGCTATACTTGAGAGAAATGATCCGATGAGATTCATCATTCTAAGGTGGTAAGTAAACAAGGCTTTTAAGAACCATGAAAGGATATAAAAATGAAATTTTCTGTCGGTGATTGGATGATTGACCTGCTTGTTTATATCCATCCGGATAGCACTGTAAAAGACGCCCTTACTTTAATGCGGCGTCGTTATATCCATAGTCTTATCGTTGAAAAATCTGAAGATAATCCCGCTTACGGCATCCTTACATCAACAGATATTTGCGACAAAATTATAGCCAAAGATAAGAATCCAAGCCTGGTAAAAGTTCGAGAAATCATGTCAACTCCTCTGGTAACAGTGAAAAAGGACATGTCGCTTAAAGAATGTGCAGAAAATATGCAAAAATTTCACATCCATCATATCCCGGTTGTGAATGATAATGGGGACCTGGTCGGGATGGTTTCAGCAACCGATTTTTTGGTGGCGGCTGAGTCAATGGGCAACCTGCCCGGCGAAAAAATTGTTTAATTTAATGATAAAGATTCACTTCTACCTGCGAATACCTGCAATGGATTTGCAGGAAGTGCATTAACTTTGCAGCGTTATCTCATTTATTTTCTGCTATTTTTGGTGATTCTGGCGTCATTTCCTGGCGGGGTCAAAGCACAATCAGGAAGTTCCCAGGATTTGATCAATGAAGTTAATGCGCTGCGGGCTTTAAATGGGCTGCTGCCTTATACGGTTGATGGCAGCCTGATGGCTCAGGCGCAAGCACATTCGGATTACCAGGCATCTATAGGGGAATTAACCCATACCAGGGCGGACGGGTCCTCTCCCTGGTCTTATGGAATTCAAGAAAATATTGCGGGGGGTGGTGGTCTTTCTGTACAGGCAGCCGTCTATTCAATTTGGGCAGATTCTGTCCATATGAATACGATGGTTGGTTCTGAATCCGGTTTGGTAGGGGCAGGTGTCACTGTTGTTGATGGATTTGTGTATTACACTCTCAATGTAATTCAAACAGGGGGTGGTACAAGCAGGAATAGTTCCAGCGCCAGTAATCAAAACTTACAAACATCCGTTCCAACCATTATAGAAGAGATTGTTGCAGTTCAGACTGCTGTCCCGCAGGATGATGGCTCGATTGTGCACGTTGTGCAGCCTGGGCAGGCACCATGGAGTATTGCGATTGCATATGGAATTAAAATTGCTGATATTGCTTCGTTAAACAATCTCGATCCAATCAATCCCATTTTATATGTTGGGCAAGAGCTGCTCATCCATCCTCCGCTGCCGGTGACTTCCACCCCGGTCATCGCTGACACTCCTACTGTAACACCACCGGTTCTGATTCCGGCAGCAACAAATACACCAATAAAGAGCCACAGCGCAACATTGTTCCCATCCACTACACCGACCCCGGATTTGGCTGAATCCGAACAAAAGGGCATTGAATTTAATTACCGGTTCCTGGGTGTTGGCATTGTTGTACTCTGTATAGCGGGATTGGTTTTTGTGATATTTTCCTGGTTTACCAGATCGTAAATGCAAACAAGGAGTGGTTTGTCATCCCTTGTGGATGACCTTTGCAATAATCTTTATTCGTTTATAATTCCTCCGCCATGAAGAAAATCATCCTAAAACTGGCAGTCATCGGCTTTTTTCTGCTCATTGGTAAACCGGTGTTTTCTGCTAATGCCCAGACCAACCCTCCAACCCCGGATTCAATTGTTGAGGCGATTAATCAACTTCGATTGGAGGCAGGGCTAACACCCCTTGCCTCGGACGAAAGATTAATGGGTTCTGCTCAGGAACATTCGGACTACCAGGCAGCAATCAACCGCTACACTTATTTCAGTGAGGACAAATCCAATGTTACAGATCGTGCCATCGCTGCAGGGTATGGAGATGGTGATACGGTTGTTTGTGGAGAATCGATTGCCTTTACTTCCATCTCGACAACGATTGATACAGTCCTCAACTCGGTGTGGAACAATTCAAAAGACAGGGATCTGGTCTTATTAAACCCGGACTATGAATATATTGGCGCCGGGGTTTCCAGGAAGGATGCATCGCTGTTCTATGCCGTAGATGTGTGTATGATAAAGCAACTGGCAACTGCCGATTCGTCCACTGGTACTGTTTCGTCCAGCCAATTAACTCCCGAAGTAGATTCCGGTGTGGTGGAAGTTCTGGTGGCTACGCCCCAAACCGACGGGGCAATTTATCATCCTGTTGAAGCCGGGCAGGCAGTGTGGAGTATCGCAATTGCCTATAACACTACTATTGAAAATATTGTCAATTTGAACGGACTCTCCGCAAGCAATCCCCAAATTTTTACCGGTCAATCGCTGTTGGTCCGAATGGCAAATACTCCTACTGTAACTTCAACCTTCACTGAAACACCGGTCCCCGCCACCAGGACTATTGTCCCATCAAGTACAAGAAAACCAGATTTAGCGACCGGGATCCCAACCCTAACCCCATCACCGACACCCGGTTTATTGGGACCGGGTATACCGAGTCAGTATTTTGATAACAGCCGTTCGATTGGGTTTATCCTTATCGGGATCTCTGCCCTGGGAATTATTTTGATTGGGCTCAGTGTCCTACAGAACCGGGCGAAACCATAAAAAATAGGCTGGCATGCGCAGCCAACCTATTAAGGTTTATATCATGAAATCTTCCCCATGCCAGATTCCGTGGTCTGGGGGATGGAGATGCTGTTCGGGTTTCAGTCCGTTGCCATTTCCATTTTTTTGACCATTGATATGTTCCAAAACCGGTTGAATCACATCCTTTGTTGCTTGAAGTTTTTGCTCAAGGGCATCGATACGCTCCATCATGGAAGCAACCGACAGACCAATCGTATCCGGCAGCTTGTTGTGATCCAGGTCCGGTTTGATGTCTTTGGGTGTGCTCCGGGCTACAATCTGACCGGGTACCCCTACAACGACAGAATTCGGCGGAATTGGTTTGACAACGACGGCATTGGCACCAATCCGGCTGCTTTCCCCAATCACAATGGCACCTAATATCTTAGCTCCGGCTCCCACCACAACATTATCTTCCAGAGTTGGATGGCGTTTCCCTTTCTGCATACTGACACCACCCAGGGTCACGCCATGATAAAGAGTGACGTTCCTGCCGATCTCTGTTGTCTCGCCAATGACCACTCCCATACCATGGTCGATAAAGAAGCCTGGCCCGATGGTTGCACCCGGGTGGATTTCGATACCGGTGAGACTGCGTACCAATTGTGAAAATAAACGCCCGAGCATTTTGAATTGGTTCGTCCACATCCAGTGGGAAATGCGGTATCCCCATAATGCATGTAACCCGGGATAAATCAGCATAATTTCCAGGGTGGACCTGGCAGCAGGGTCGCGATCTTTCACTGATTGAATATCTTCTTTTATCGATTTAATTATTTTATTCAATATAAACTACCTCCATCAAGCCTAATCAACAAGATCGGAATACAATGCTGTACTCAGATACCTTTCCCCGAATGAT
>Ga0209254_10000262_pt1 | contig 39892 bp, 39 predicted proteins | sample FrelakmetDIP11DI_FD_187148 | JGI IMG/M metagenome (GOLD analysis project Ga0209254, IMG submission 187148) | Freshwater lake sediment microbial communities from the University of Notre Dame, USA, for methane emissions studies - DIP11 DI (SPAdes)... | ecosystem: Environmental > Aquatic >... | reverse complement strand
AATGGTCACACCGCTGCCGACATTTTCACCGTAATTAATCCCCGAGACAACCAGGTCCGGTTTCTGCGCGTTTCCGTTAACGCATGGAAGTATTTCCAGCACCGCGTGCAGCACAGCCTGGGCGGGAGTGCCGCCGACGGCGTATACCTTCCAGGATTGCCCATGGATTTGTACGCGCTGTTCCCGGATGATGCCATCAGAGCTCACAGGCAGGCTGCGCCCGGCGCCTGACGATTGTTCGCGCGGGGCGACCACGTGCACAAAGCCTAATTCGGATAATGCCTGCGCCGCCGCCCACAATCCGGGGGATTCGATGCCATCATCGTTGGTCAGTAAAATTTGCATGTTAGCTGCATGACTCCTCGCACTTGTTACAGGTATTATAGCCTTTTTTATATAACATTTTTGTGCGCAACATGCACACCAACGTCCTTCCGTCATTTAACGTGCTGCTTTCAATTTAAGTGGGGTCTCATCCAATAATCCAACCCTGGTATTCATGTCTTCGAATGCTGCCTCAGGTTGGCGGATTATTTCGTGGTATGCTTTCAATGGTATTCCCAGCAGTCCGCTATCATGGAAACCGTTCGGATTGAGCCCGATATCACAGCGCAAGCCGGTATAAATTCCTTTTCGTAGGATAAAAAACACAATCATTGAGAAAGGAGATCTAACATGCCTGTTCGCAATGCCTCTGCCGAATGGAATGGAACGCTCAAAGAAGGAAGAGGGATCATGAAGCTCGGGAGCGAGGCTTTCGAAGCTGCCTTCAGCCATGCGACCCGTTTTCAAGAGCAGCCCGGCACCAACCCAGAGGAGTTTGTCGGTGCGGCCCTCTCCGGCTGTTTCTCCATGTACCTGGCTTCCCAGCTCACCAACGCCGGCTACCCTCCAAATCAAATCCGCACCCAGGCCAGGGTGCACCTGGGCGAAGGCCCGCATATCCACCAGATCGAGCTGGAGACCGAAGCCGAGGTTCCCAATATCTCGGATCAGCTTTTTCAAGAGAAAGTTGCGCTATCTAAGAGCAAATGCCCGGTCTCGATGACCCTGGCTGGCCCGGAGATCCGGGTAAGCGCCAGAAAAATTTACTAATCGAATAATCTTGCTGGCGAACATCATTGGATGGTTTTTCAGAATTAGCCTTAACAATTCATTATCCAATCATAGACTCTATTTAGGTATATTCTAGAATAAGAGTCCGGATTGGCCAATAATCAATTGGGGCGTCTGCATAAGTAAGTGAGTTTGGGCATGTATGGGTTTTAATCTTTTTTCTTACCTGATAACGGGAGTTTTGTGTTACTTAATTGCCAGTGTTGGGGTAATTACTGGAGGTATGATTTATTGGGCAAGTAAACACTACCTTAAACCAAAGTCCCCTTCTGGCAAATATATCGCAATTTCAGTCTCGATCATCGCTGCTTTGCTAAGTGTATCGATCTTAATTTTCGGGATGATTAATTATTCATTTACAATATCGGATAAGTGTTATCCAAGGCCGATATCATCTTCTGAAGTAATTATTGGTGAATGGGTTCCCACAACGAAATCAATTGAGATTATGCAAGATGAAGGAGGTTATAAGATTTCTACCCACAAATGGATATTTTCCGATGATGGATCATTTGAAATGGTGAATATGCCAGATTGGTTGATTGATTGGGAACCAAATCAACAGTTCTACTCTGGAAAAGGCAAGTGGTCATTTTCCTCTGATGAATGTTCTTGGAGAATAAATTTATCCTTTGCGCCTTTTGAAAATTATCCGGATGGGCTTGGAACTTCTATTTTCTTTGGGGGTAAATCGCCAAATTATTACCTCTATGACTATTACCTAGGTGGTGCAGATTCAGGAAATGTCATGTATTTCGAAAAATCAAAATAGTTTGCTGTACAATTCTATATTTCGTTAGGGATGCGAATTGAAGTAGGTCGGTCATGAAAATGCTTTTCATCGGCGGGACGGGGTTCATCAGCAGCGCGGTCAGTCGCCTAGCGATCGAGCGAGGCTTCGACCTGTACCTGCTCAACCGCGGCGTGCGCGGCCAGGTACCATCCGGATCCAAAACGATTGCCGCCGATATTCACCAGCCCGGCGAAGTCGAAAAAGCCCTGCAGGACATGCACTTCGATGTGGTCGTGGATTGGATCGCCTATACCCCCCAGGATATCGAGCGAGACCTGGAGTTATTCCGCAGCCGGGTCGGGCAGTTCATCTTCATCAGCTCCGCCTCCGCTTATCAGAAGCCGCCTAGCCATTACCTGGTCACCGAATCGACGCCGCTCTCCAATCCCTTCTGGGACTACTCACGCAACAAGATCGCCTGCGAAGAGCGCCTGATGCAAGCTTATAGCGAGGAAAGTTTCCCGGTCACCATCGTGCGTCCTTCCCTGACCTACGATCCCAACTTCCCCATCGCCATCGGTGGCTGGGGCTGCTACACCCTGGCTGACCGCCTGAATAAGGGACTGCCGATCGTCGTGCACGGCGACGGCACCTCGCTGTGGGTGGTGACGCACGCCGAAGACTTCGGTCGCGGTTTCCTGGGGTTGCTTGGAAACCCGGACGCCCTCGGCCAGGCTTTCCACATCACCTCCGATGAAGTGCTGACCTGGAACCAGGTTTACCAGACCATTGCTGAAGGATTAGGAGTGGAAGCCAACATCGTGCATATCCCCACTGATTTCATCATCAGGGTTGCACCCAGGCTCACAGGGACCCTGCTGGGTGATAAAGCCTGGAGCACGGTCTTCGACAACAGCAAGATCAAGCGCTTCGTGCCGGGATTCCAGGCGACCATCCCCTTTCACCAGGGCATCCGGCGCACGCTGTCCTGGTTCAATGCAGACGAAAAACGCCGGCGGGTAGATGCTGCTGTGAATCAGGAGATGGATATGATACTGGAAGCTTATGGAGAAAAGCGAAGGGATTCAGCGTGAAAACAGGCAACTTAAACAAACAGCGCCCCCGGCGCGACTCGAACGCGCGGCCCCTTGCTCCGCAAGCAAGTGCTCTAATCCACTGAGCTACGAGGGCATTCTAAAAACAATGCGATAATGATTTTACCACTATCCGGGCGTTACGCAAGAATCTCACCTCCGGCGCTGGATATTCCCCATGGCGTCCACCGCATGCCCGGCATCCAGCTCCACCTGGTAGAAGCGCACCTTGCGGTACAGGTCTTTCAACGCCGACATCACCTGTTCATAATCCATGTTCTGGCGCTTATACTGCCCCCTGATTTGCTTCAGTGTCTTTTCGATTTCATCCAGCAAGGTCCGGATTTCCCCACTCAATGCCGGGTCCTGGCGGTAGGCATACCATTGGTTCTGCCACAGCGTGCTCAGCTCGGTCAAGTCGGCTTCTACTTCTTCGGCCCGGCTCATCTCCTGAGCTGCCTGGTCAGCCCGAGCCTGCACCCTCTCTCTTAAAGCCCGGCAGCCAGCCGAAAGCTCCCCGAACTGCTCCACCAGCAGGAGTGCACTTACGGGTTTGGATTTCAGAGCCTGCCAGCGCTGGTCTATCTCATTCAGCTCCGCTCGCTCATCTTGCAGGTTCACCCCACTTGGCGGCCAGCTGCTGCGCTGGGCCATCCAGGCTGAGACTGTGTCCAGCGCCTGGTGCACCTGCTGCCGGGCTTCAGCTGCCTGAGTGTGCCCGCGCACAACCGGCGCCTCGATTTCGAGCATCGCTTTGCGTACCCCCACGCAGCGCTGCCAGAAATCGCTGCGCTGTTTAAATTCCGGGATGAGCCGTACCAGCGGCAGCCCTTCCTGTGCCAGGCTGGCATCAGGCGGAAAAGCCGGCAGCGAGGACAATATATTGCGCGCCTCGCTGATCGCTCCTTCCTCCAGGGCAGCGATGGCATCCAGAGCTGCCACGACAGCTGTGATCGCCTGTGATTGAGCCTGGATTTCCTGCCCTAATGCAACCAGCCATTGGATGGCAGCCGACTGCACGCGCTTCGTCACTGCTCCAGCCAGCCTGGCCTTATCCTGGATCCTGCCCTTCTCGCGATTCTCAAGCGCAATACCGGCTCTCTTTACTTCATTTTGCAGGTCAGGCAGGCTCTTGCCGGCAGCACCTGCCAGAAATGAATTGCTGCGCACCAGGAAAGCGATCTGGCTCAGAGCCATGTGAGCATCCTCAGTCAAATTGACAGCCTGCCGCTCTTCCTGCTCAAGCTGTGCCAGGCCCTTCTGCAAGTTAGCCAGACGGTGGCTCAAGATTCCATGATCCTGGATAAAAACGCGCCTCGCCTCCAACTGCCCGCCAATTTCAGACTCGGCGATTGGCAGCTTTTCCACACTCGATCTCAGGGTAATTACCACCTGCTCCATCTCCTGCAGGTCTGCAGGGAGGCCGGAAATCCGGTCTTCAACGGCGAAATTCTCCTGGGCATAAGGCGCGAGGCGCTCTATAAACTGGCGGACGCTCTCCAGCCAGCTGTCAAAATCCTTAACAGCAGGATCATCAAGGATGCCAACCAGGTCAGAGTGCTGCTGCCCCACCAGGGCCAGCAGTGAATTTAAATCCTGGATTTTGGCTACCACCAGCTGTGTTCCCTCCAGGTCCCCCGGGATGGCTTCTGGATCGAGCAGCCTAGCCCCGACATCCAGCTCATCAGACTGGCGCTGCAGCTGCAGGAGTTGGGAGGCGCTGAGGCTCATGTCAACTGGCAATGTTGGATGATCAGCGAGCGCTTCTTTGGCAGCAGCAGCCTCCTGCAGTCCAACCTTCACCTGGCCGGATGCCTTCTTCAGAACAGCCAGATCCTGGCGTGACTGGCCGACCTGGCCCTGGATCTCCCTCAATTCACTCATCGCCTGCTCCGCCTGGCTCACGGCCTCTATCAGGCGCTCGACCTCCGGTGCATCCATGAAGGCCTGTAAATCGTGCGTTCGGCTCTGGAGCACAGCCAGCTGGCTTTCAAATCCGCTGAGGTTGAGTACGACGGCCGCGCTGGAAACCAGGCGCTGTGCACCGTTTACCGCGCGGCTCAGCGACTGGACTTTCTGGCCCGTTTCTGCCAGTCTGGTCTCCCACTCACTCCCTGTAGTAATTACCTGCTCCAGCTCGAGTTTAACTGCTTCGATGTTTGAATACGTAAGGATGACATCCTCGCGCTGCGCCAGCCTGATGACCTCCTCTTCATCTCCGCTGAAAAAGTAAACGGGGATTTGATCGAGTCTCTCTCTTATTTGCCTTCTCTGTCGATTGATTGATTCGTACTGTTCGCCGTGCAGACCCAGAGCGTGCAGCTTTTCGAACAGCTGCTTCGATTCCTGCTGCACCAGGAAAGTCTGCCTGGCTTGCTGCGCGGTATCCCACCCCAATCGGGTCAAGCCCTCAGCCTGCATGCGGGTAGATTCCAGGTCAGAATGCTCTGCTTGTAGTTCTTGCACAAGTTTCCCCGCAACATGCTGCAGTCGATACCAGGAGGTTGGGATCAGGACAGTGATCAGTTTGCCAGCTGCCGAAACCGGCCTGGCGCCTTCTTGCAGCCTCACATACCGCTGGTTAAGTTCAGCATGTCTACCCCTCGCCCGGTCCATTTTCGCCTGTATATCATTTACCCTCCTGCCATACGGCTCCGGATCTTCTGGACTTAATCCCCTTATTTCGGCAGCAACCTGGCCGAGCTCACCCTGGATTTGACGCAGCAGGCTCCCTACGACTTTCATATCCGCAAGAGCTTTCCGTCTCCAGTTCCGCCCCAGGATTCCCATACCCACCAGGCCTGCCAGCAAGACCAGTGGTACCAGCCACAAACTAGTGTTCAGGAAAGAAAGCTCTTCGAGATTCATCAGTCTTGTCACTGGTCACTGTACACTGCTTACTGTTTACTTTCTCCTAACGCTGCTTCCATAATTTTCTGGATCCGGGCGATCATCCCCGCCGGGTCAGGATGCAAACCTTCGATCAGCAGGGCGTCTTCATAAACCTGCTCGACGATCAACGAGCTGCGTGGGTCTTCGGCAGGCAGGTTATTCAGGCGTTTCAAAATGCTGTGATGCGGATTCAGCTCCAGCACCTTCTTTGGCGCCTGGAAATCCCGCTCGAGCATCCGGTAGACGCGCTGCATCTCCTGGTTAAGTGCGCCTTCAGGATCCACCAGGCGCGCCGGAGAGTCCGACAATCTCTCCGTCAGCCGCACATCACTGACTTTCTCGCCCAGCTGAGTTCTAAAACGCTCGACCAATTCTGAGCCAGCCGCCCTCTCCTCCACCTGGTCAGCCTCGCCCTCATCGAATTTAGGTAGCTTCAGATCGGCGGAAGCCACATTGCTCAGCTTATGACCTTGATATTCTTTCAGCCGCGCCAGCATAAAGGCGTCGACCGGGTCGGTGAGCAGGATGGCTGAATAACCATAATGCCGGATCACATCCAGGTGTGGGCTGTAAAGCACCGACCGCTCATCGTCCCCCATGATGTAGAAAATCTCCTCCTGGTCTGCTTTCATCTCCTGGACCACTTCATCCAGAGATACCCAACTGCCTGGCTGAGTGGTGGTCTTGAAACGCAGTAAGGGATAGAGCTCCTCGGGCTGGTTTTGTTCGATCGCCACTCCCTGCTTGATATAGCGGGCATACCCCTCCCAAAAGCGCTGGTATTTGTCTTTGTCCTCTTCCACCAGCTTCTTGAGAGTTTCGATCACCCGCGCAGTCAACAGTTTTTTGATCTGCGCCATCGCCCGCGAAGATTGCACAGTCTCGCGTGAGACATTCAGCGGCAGGTCTTCCGAATCCACAATCCCCTGCACAAAACCGAAATACTCCGGCAGCAGGTCCCGGCTGTATTCCTGGATCAGCACTTTACGGGCATATAATTTCAGTCCATCCTCCTTGCGCAGAGCGAAGATATTATGCTCGGAGCTGACAGGGATATACAGGATAGCGTAGAGCTGAGCTGGAGCATCCACTACCATGTGGGTGTGAGCCAGCGGCGGCTCAAAATCGAGGGTGAGCTGCTTGTAGAAATCATCATAGTCCTTCTGCTCTACCTGGCGTGGCTGCTGCCTCCAGAGTGCAGACTGGCGGTTGACCTGTTCCTGGCTTTCACCAATGTAGATCGGAAACGGAATGAAGTCGGAGTGTTTGCGGATCACTTCCCGCAGCCGCCCTTCCTCGAGATATTCATAAGCATCTTCATTTAGCTTGAGAGTCACGGATGTGCCTCGCCGCTGCCTGTCTGCCGGCTCGACCGTGAAGGTATCCGAACCGGTACAGAACCAGGCAGCCGCTTCGCCGTCCTTTTTAAACGGCCGCGAAGTCACCCGAATCCATTCTGCCACCATAAATGCCGAGTAGAAGCCAACCCCAAATTGTCCGATCAGCTCATCTGCCTTCACCTCGCCCTGTCTGGTGGCGCTGATAAACTCGCGCGCCCCTGAATGAGCGATCGTGCCCAGGTTTGCCACCAGATCATCGGAAGTCATCCCAATCCCACTGTCTTCCACTGTCAGTGTTTTTTCATCCTGGTTGGGGATGATGCGGATGGCGTGCTCGGCTTCTGGATCGAGCACATCACGGTTGGTGAGCAACTCGAAATCGAGGCGCGAGAGGGCATCTGAAGCGTTTGAGATCAGCTCTCGCAAGAAAATTTCGCGCTCGGTATACAAGGAATGGATCAGGATATCCAGCAGCTGCCGGGTTTCGGCTCTGAAAGCAATCGGGGCAGCTGCCGCTGCAGGCGTTTCATTTGAATGCATAGCTTATCTTCTCCAATAAGATTGAATTACATGCCAGGTAGGTAGGGCCTCTATTCAACTTCCCACGGGGGTGTTCCACTGCCGCCCGCCATGTCCAATGAGGCTCTCACCTGTTCCCCGAGCTCAGGCAGTAGGTCGGCGGTGGCAGACAGCAGGCCAAAGCAGCCGGCAATCATCATGTCGCCGAACGGCACAGCGAAATACGGACGCAGTATGGAACCGCGCAGCATTCCCCGGCGTGGTCCGGTCACCACGATGCCAAAATCTTGCCCGTCTTCCAGAACGAGCGGCGTTGGATCGTACACCAGAGCCCCGTGACCGTGGTCATTGAAAACATCGGCATGCATCAGGCTGCCATCCGCCAGTGCATGGATCAAACCTTCCAGCTTGGGCAGGTCAATCAGGCCGGTATGGTGTTCGAATACTCCCTCAATTCCTGCTGGTCCCAGACGAAATGCCAGCGTATGAAAATTACCCGCATTGGTGACCAGCAGTCGCGAGCGGGAGCGGACGCGCGGGTCAAATGTCGCTCCCAGGACCGCTGCAGGTGCTGTATCCATTACCACCAGTGGTATCCCGTCCTGTAAAATGCTCCCTGAATTTCTGGCGGTGAGAACCACCGCCTTCAACCGGGTCATAATCTCAGGCACGTCCTGCGCCAGGTATGCAAAGGCGCTCAGCCGGTTGTGTTTCCGGATGCGCTCGTCCAGGTAATCGAAGCGGAACTGGCGGTCGGAAATCTCCGGCGGGGCAGCGCCATGGTCAAACACCGCCACCGCCACCACCGCCAGGTCTTCCAGGGTAACGCCAAAAGCCTGCAGCGCTCTCTGGATGCTGTCAAAATCAAAATCTTTCAGCTCCAGCCTCAGCACCTGCGAGGGAAGTCTTCTGGCTTCGTCCTGGCTGAGAACCTGCACACCCATCGCGCTCACCTTGTCCAGGTCGTCATCGAACGTGCGGGCAGCCTCCGGTGTGGCATAAACAGCAAGCCCCTGTCGGAGCAGCTCCTCTGCCCCCCAGGCGCTAGGACCGCCGCCCATCATCACCCCTTCCAGCAGCACAGCCTCGCCCCGCCTGGCAGCTGCTTTCAATTTTCGGTTCAGGATCATCGTAGGCGAGGGTACCACCAGCTTGAAACCGTTCTCAATATCCAGGCGCGAGTCGTACAGGAAGATATCCTGGGTCCCGGTTCCGACATCGACTGTGAGTATTTTCATACCTCAATTATTATACCTGTACCACCTGATCAGGATATTACACATCCAGGATGAAAAAACCCTTCGGTGGGAAAATGAATTTCATGAATCCTTGGTTATTTCTTCATACCTTCTTCACATGCCCGGTGTATGCTTTAAAGTGGCATAATGGAGGTGAATTATGAAAAAGACAATCCTTTGGATCGTGATAGTCGCGCTGGGAATTCTGATGCTGGCTGCCCTGGTCCTGCCCTGGGTCTTCGGTGGAGCGGGCTACGGGATGCGCCCGTACGGTGGCATGATGGGAAGGGATTTCGGCTATATGCACCCCATGGGTTGGATTGGAATGGGCCTGGGCTGGTTGTTTCTGTTAGCAATCCTGGTTCTTTTGGGATTGGGTATTGCCAGCCTGATCAAATACCTGTCAGAGCCGAAGTCGAAGTCCAATCCGGCGGTTGAGCCTCAGAATATCCAGGTCTGCCCAAGCTGCGGCAAGCCTTCCCAATCAGATTGGAGCACCTGCCCCTACTGCGGGAACAGCTTAAAAGAAATACAGTAGGCGGTTTATTTAAACCAGATTCTAAACGTACTCCCCTTGCCCAATTGGCTTTCAACCTCGATCTTTCCACCGTGAGCCTCTACGATCGAGCGCGCAATCGCCAGGCCCAACCCCGATTCTTCCTCCTGCTGGGTACGGGAGGGGTCAACCCGGTAGAAGCGATCGAACACGAAGTGGAGTGCATCCGAAGGAATCCCCTCTCCGCTGTCTTCAACCCTCAGCTCCACGCCCTCCAGTCTGCTTTCAGCTGCCAGGATGATCTTTCCTCCATCCGGCGTGTGCCGCAGGGCATTGCTGATTAAATTGCCCAACACCTCCGCCATGCGCTCCTCGTCTGCATTAATAGCTGGCAGCTCCGCCGCTGCATCCACCTGCAGTTCTACTCCCTGTTGCTTCGCTTTCTGGGCAAAGGCAACTGCCAGGCGTTCCAGCAGAAGGCGAGGATTCAACGGACCTATCTGAAGACTTAACTCTCCGGCGTCTGCCAGCGACAGCGTGCGCAGGTCTTCAACCAGGCGTAAGAGATGCTGAACCTCGGTATGGATGGTTTCAAAACGCTGGGGGGAAGGCTGGAGTACGCGGTCTCGCAGGGCTTCCACATACCCGGCGATGACCGTCAGGGGCGTGCGCAGGTCATGGGCAATATCCGCAGTCATCTGGCGGCGCTGCTGGACTGCCTGCGACAGCCTGGAGCTCATCTGGTTGAATGCTTCACCCAGCTGTCCCAATTCATCCTGGGATTTAATCGCCACGTGCTGGTCCAGCTGGCCTTCCGACATCCTGTGGATTGCTTCCGTCAGCTCACCAAGCGGTCGTGTTAGTGAGCGTGCCAGGTAAAGTCCTAGCAGCAGCGCAATGGCTGTAGCTCCTAATGCCGCGTATAGCAAAGCCAGGTTCGTACGCTGCATGTAGCGCTGTTCACGAACATCAAGCTGCGGCGGCTCACCAGTCGACAGGGCGTAGCCGACAACCTGCCCATTCACCTCCATCGGAAAAGCCTGATTCAGCTCACCAGGTGACAGGATTTGTCCCTTTCGATAGATCGCAGAAGGCACCAACACCCGACCGGTTCCATCTGCCAGCACAAACCCGAATGGGGGTTGGAAGGGTTGACCAGGTGCGTTATCGCCCGGGTTCAAGAATCGCGGGTCAAACGGGGCCACGCGACCTTGATCAAAACTCAAGAATGCTTCCACTCCATCCCAGGAGCCGTATACCTGATAATATGCCGTAGCCTCAGTGATAAAGCGGCTTTGCGCTCGCTCACTGACCAGGCGGCTGAATTCCTGCTCCGTCAGCCAGCGCGCGATGAACCCGCCCATGACTGCCACGATCAGGCTGATCAACAGGAATGCCAGCACCAGTTTCAACGCCAGGCTGCGGATAGGCGGCAATCTGCGCTCATGCTCCTGGCTGAGGGTCATGTTTTATCCCTCCTCCGTATTCGAGTCAACATTGAAACGATAACCCACTCCAAATATCGTCTCGATGTAGCGCGGCTTGGAAGCATCAGCCTCGATCTTGGTGCGCAGGTTGCGCACATGAACATCTATGGTACGTTCGATGCCTTCGATCGCTCCTCCCAGGCTGCCAGCTTCTTCGGGATGCAGGGCTTCCAGCAGGTCGGTGCGTGAAAACACCCGCCTGGGAGCTGCCATCAGAGCTGCCAGGAGCTCGAATTCGGAGGGAGTCAGGTCGACAGGCTTGCCACTTACCTTCACGGTATGTGTTCCCCTGTCGAGCTCAATGGATCCGGCACGCAAGACTTCCAGCGATGCAACAGGTTTTTCGGAGCGCCTCAGCACGGCGTGGATGCGCGCCAGCAGCTCGCGCATGCCGAAAGGCTTGGTAACATAGTCGTCAGCCCCTAATTCCAGCCCCAGCACTTTGTCGGTCTCTTCCAGGCGCGCGGTGAGCAAGATGACAGGTGTATCCTTTTCCATCCTAAAGCGGCGGATAAACCCGTATCCATTCATCTCGGGCATTAAAATATCAAGCAGCACCAGATCGGGTTTTTCGTGCCGTGCAACGTAAAGTGCCTCGCGCCCATCACCGGCTGTAACTACTCTAAAACCCTCCTCGGTTAAATATTCACGCAACAATGTGCGTACATTGGATTGGTCGTCTACAACGAGGATCGTTCGTGGCATAGCCTCTCAGGTCTCTTCTCGATTATATTCATAATTTGCCGGGTTTCGCGATCTGTCTACAGGCAAGATGGGTAATTATGGATAGGCAAAAGCCAAATCCAGTTGGCAGAAAACTTGCAACGAAATTATCAGGTTTGCTCGTTCCATTCATACGGCTCTACCGGTGTTTTCCCGTAAGTTGGGCAGGTATAGCTTACCAAGTACACGTTCAGAATGTGTTTAGACCGTCTTCGGTTCTTATTTAGAAGCGACTGGCGCCAACCTGCCGGTGTGGTACCGACCTGGCATACCGGAAAACAATCTTCCCCCGGTATGGTAGAATTTCATTACGAGGAACCACAAAATGGGAACTCGGCAGGATAATCCAATAAAATATCTGACCATACTGGCCATCGCAGCCCTGATCGGGGCTTCTCTTGGATGTAATCGCAGCCTGTCTTCACTGGATGACGCCCAGCTTGACCCAGACAGGCAGACTCTGATGGCAGCCATTGCTACTGCCAAAGTCACCTTTGGACCGGGGTACAGCCTGCCGACAGCGCGTGCACCCGGCGCCCCAATCCTGACTCCCACACCCGATGCTCCACACCTGCTCCCAACACTGCGCAACCAGCCCGAATCCTATGCAGTCCAGGCTGGTGATACGCTGGGTCAAATCGCCAGTCGTTACGGCGTCGGTGTGGATCAAATCGCCCAGGCCAACAGCCTGGTCGATGTAAACGTGCTGGCGGTCGGACAAGCGTTGACCATCCCTCCCCCTACACCTGGCCCTCCCGGCCCGGCGTTTAAAATCATCCCCGACTCCGAGCTGATCTTCAGCCCATCCAGCCTTGACTTCGATGTAGAGGCCTTTGTCCAAAGCCAGGGCGGCATCCTGGCAAACTACTGGGAAGAAGTGGACGGCCAGCCAATGAATGGGGCGCAAATCGTGCTGAAGCTATCCCAGGACTATTCGGTCAATCCCCGCTTGCTCCTAGCCCTGCTGGAGCACCAGACCAAATGGCTGACGAACCTGAAACCCGAGGAAAATGAAGAAAAGTATCCTGTCGGGCTGCTCAACGCACAAAGCAAGGGTTTGTACCGGCAGCTCTCCTGGGCAGCCGACCAGCTCAACCGTGGATATTACCTATGGCGTGTCAACGGCATAGGCGCGTGGATCCTGAAAGACGGCAGCGTCGTGCCAGCTGCAGCTACTATCAATGCCGGTACAGCCGGAGTGCAAAATTTCTTCGCCCAATTGCTGAACCGCTCTGATTGGGAAGCTGCTGTAACCGAGGCCGGCCTTTTTGCTACATATAACGCGCTGTTTGGATACTCCTTCGACCGCGCCATCGAACCGCTCCTTCCAGCAGGATTGACCCAACCCTCCATGCAGCTGCCCTTCGAATCCGGCACGCTGTGGTCTTTTACTGGCGGACCGCACGGTGCCTGGGGAAGCGGTTCTGCCTGGGCCGCCCTGGATTTCGGACCTCCGGGTGAGGCATCAGGCTGTGTGCCCAGTGATGCCTGGGTCGTTGCAGTAGCCAGCGGAACGATTTCGCGCGCCGATCATGGTGCTGTCATTCAAGACCTGGACGGTGATGGAAACGAACAGACCGGTTGGGTAGTGCTGTACATGCATATCGACTCGAAAGATCGCGTTCAGCCTGGCGTTTTCCTGAACGCTGGAGAGCGCATTGGGCATCCGTCCTGTGAGGGGGGCGTTTCAACCGGCACACATGTTCACCTGGCTCGCAGGTATAATGGGGAATGGATCTCAGCTGACCAGGATATTCCATTTCGACTGGATGGGTGGGTCTCCATCGGTGCTGGCAGTGAGTATGATGGCTATCTTCAGCTTGGCGAACAGGAAGTGGAAGCCTACTCAGGCAACTCGCCCGATAACCTCCTGCAGCGCTGAAGCGACTTAGATGCGAAAACCATTCGATACTCTGATCGTACTATTGCTTCTGTCTTGTATCACTGTGTCTTGCGCCACTGGCGGCGCACTGGGTGCAGAATCGACGTATTGGATTCCACCAAGTGCACCGCAAATCGCTTACTTCTCGGCTAGCCAGAACGAGCCAGCACTTCCAACCTCAGATACCCCTTTGGCGCTCACCTCGACCCCTGACCTGCCCACACCTACCAGCACTCTGGAATCTGCTGAGACCAGCATTCCCGTCACAACAACTTCTTCTCCCACCGAGACTGAAGACTTCATTTCACCCACCCCGACCTTGCCGTCACCAACCCCACAGGTGGCCATGATTAAGAACGCTCCCATCCTGTACTACACCCAGGCAGCAGACACCCTGCCCGTAGTGGCAGTGCGTTTCGGTGTCTCGCCTTCCGAAATTTCCTCTTCCGAGCCTATCCCCGAAACAGGCTTTATCTATCCCGGAACGCTGCTTATCATACCGCCGCGCCTATCAAATACCACTTCGTCGCAGAAGCTGATGTCTGATAGCGAAATTGTCTACTCGCCTTCGGCAGTTGACTTCGACGCCTCTACCTTCGTCAATCAGGCCGGGGGGTATCTTAAGGACCAGATGGAGTGGCATAAAAGCACCGGAATGAAGACCGGAGCCGAAGTCCTGCAGCGCGTGGCAATCGAAAATTCCATCAATCCCCGCCTGCTGCTGTCATTACTGGAATGGCACAGCCAATGGGTCTACGGGAGGCCGGATAATCCTGACCAGATCAAGTACCCGTTGGGACATATCGACCCCCTTTATAACCAGCTTTACACACAGCTGGTCTGGACAGTGAACCAGCTTTCGAACGGCTATTATGCCTATCGTGAAGGCCGTCTCACTGAAATCCAGTTTTCGGATGGCGTCAGCATACGGCTGGCGCCAGATTTGAACGCCGGAACCGCGGCTTTGCAGTATTATTTTGCCCAGCTGTATTCAGGGCAAGAGTGGGTGGATGCACTCAATATTGAAACAGGTTTTCCTGCGCTGCATGCCCGCATGTTTGGCAATCCCTGGGAGCGCGCCCAGACAGTCGAGCCGCTGTTCCCGCCAGGTGTCGTCCAACCGCCCCTGACACTGCCCTTCGCCCCCAACTGGGTATGGAGCCTGACCGGCGGGCCTCACGGCGCGTGGGAACACGACGGCGCATTTGCCGCCCTGGATTTCGCCGCGGGCGCTAACACCCCGGGCTGCGTGGATTCTATGGCCTGGGTCGCTGCAGCGGCTTCTGGGCTGGTGGTGCGCACCGGCCCCGGCCTGGTAGTCGTTGATCTGGACGGTGATGGCAAAGAGCAGACCGGCTGGGTGCTGGTTTACCTGCACGTCGCTACCAAAGATCGCGTTCCCATAGGTTCCTGGGTGGCAACCGGTGATTACCTGGGCCATCCTTCATGCGAGGGGGGAGTGGCTACCGGAACTCACCTGCACCTGGCTCGTAAATTCAATGGCGAATGGGTACCCGCAGATGGACCCCTGCCCTTCAATCTGGAGGGCTGGATCGCTCATGCAGGAGAGGCAGCCTATAAGGGTACCTTAACCCGGGATGGAAAAACTGTGGTTGCCAGTACTGTCAGCAATGCTGCCTCCTTCATCAGCCGGTCGGTCGAGGAACCCCAGTAAAAATCCGCTGATGAGTATCTCTCTCTCCCCAAAAAAGAAGCCCTCCCAACGCTGGATTTACATCCTGGTGATCGCCCTTCTGGTTAGCGCCTGCCAGCCGCAGGCCAGCGGTTTTGTGTTCCTGTCCACCCAGCAGGCGGATACAACCATGCAGGCGCCCGGTTCAGACCTGTCCTCCACGAATCCTGAGGGAGGAGCCAAACCAACACCCCCCTATCCCAGCCGGCCGCGCTACCTGCCAGGTGAGCAGGTCGACTATACCGCCCAGGAAGGAGATACCCTGCCTTATCTGGCCAGCCGTTTCAACACCAGCGTGGAAGCTATTCTGGAGGCCAACTCCTTCATTCCCGCTTCAGCCACCACCATGCCTCCCGGCATGCCAATGAAGATTCCCATCTATTACCTCCCATTGTGGGGATCACCGTATCGCATTCTTCCGGACAGCCTGTTCGTCAACGGCCCTGCACAGGTGGGCTTCGACACACAGGACTTTGTAAACACACATCCCGGTTGGCTCAAGCACTACAAGAGCTACGTGGCAGATGTAAACCGCTCAGGCGCCGAGATCGTGGACTATGTCGCACATTATTGGAGTGTCAGCCCGCGCTTGCTGCTGGCGCTGCTGGAGTATCACTCCGGTGCGCTGTCGCAGCCGGTTTTACCGCAAGATAAAGAGGATTACCCGCTCGGTTCTCGCTTTTGGAACCGAAAAGGCCTGTTCCTGCAGCTGGTTTGGGCTGCCAATCTGCTGAATAACAACTATTATGAATACAAAGACATGGGGCTTAACCAGATCATACACAGTGATGAGCGCATCACGCGTTTCGACCCGTGGTTGAATGCAGCCACTGTCAGCCTGCACGTATATTTCAATATCCTTTTTGATTACGAAGAGTTCCTACACGCCACGTCGGCAGATGGCCTTGCCCGCACCTACGCAAATCTCTTTGGCGATCCCTGGGAAAATCCACAACCGCATATACCAGGCAGCCTGGTTCAGCCCGATTTTATCCTGCCTTTCGAGCCCGGGGACGTGTGGGCTCTGACCGGTGGACCGCATACGGGTTGGGGCAACGGCGCACCACTGGCGGCCCTGGATTTCGCACCGCCCTCCAAGATTTCAGGCTGTGTACGCAGCGGTGTGTGGGCGACTGCTGTGGCGGACGGCGTGGTGGTGCGCTCCACCATCGGCGAGGTGATGCTCGACCTGGACGGCGACGGCGATGAGCGCACCGGCTGGGCGATCTTTTATATGCATGTCGGTTCCGAAGGGCGTGCCTTGATGGGCACAAGCCTGAAACAGGGAGACCGTATCGGGCATCCCTCCTGCGAGGGCGGCACGAGCACCGGCACGCACATCCATGTCGCCCGAAAATACAACGGCGAGTGGCTTCCCGCCGCCGGTATTGCCGGAGTGCTACCTTTTTCCCTGGAAGGTTGGATTGCCCATAACGGCTCCCAGGTCTACCTGGGCACCCTGACGCGCAACTCGCGTGTGGTTTCCGCTTGTGTGTGCTCAAACGCTGCCAGCTTTATTCACAGCGACCGGGTGGCGGTTACCCCTGAGCTTGAAACAAACCAATAACAGGGTTGTGCTTCCCTGATCCATCAGGTCACACAGCCTGGCGGGGAGAACCCTGAAGAATGTTACTTATTGTTGGATCTGTAGTCGCTTCTTGAAACACCGGCCTTTTTGGGGGTAATCAAAACAAGATACTCAATAATATGAATATCAATATCAATATTATTAATATTTATCTTGACATTATTTAATTTAATGGTATATTTCTTTTTGTTCTTATAGTGTTCCTCTTAAACACTTGTTTTCCTAACCGAATTCAGTACTTGCAACATCTGACCACAGGAATAACAGCATGCAACCCGTACCCACCCAATGCCCGCTGTGCGGCGGCGAGATCACAGTCACCCGCCTGCACTGCCGCGATTGTGATTCAACCATCGAAGGTCGCTTCTCGGGGGGGCCGTTCAGCCAGCTCTCACCCGAACAGCTTAAATTTGTCGAGATATTCGTGCGACTGGAAGGCAAGATTAAACATATGGAAGAGGAGATTGGTCTGTCTTACCCAACCATCCGCAACCGCCTGCACGATATCATTCGCGCTTTAGGCTACCAGCCCGGTCCCGCAGACGACTTTGACAGCCTGTCCACCTCTGGTGGTCTCAGCGACGAAGAGCGCCAGCGTATCCTGGAAGACCTGGATAAGGGTCTGATTGGGGCTGAAGAAGCCATGCGTTTGCTGGAAATGAAGGAGGAATAATATGGGCCAAAAAAGACTGCCTACCTCGATGAATCCGGAGATCCGGATCAGCCAGGTGCTAGGCGATTTACGAATCACGGGTTGGGGGGAAGCCGAAGTCACCATCGATGCCGATCTGGAAGATCTTAAAGCCGAGGTGCAGGATAACATCCTGAGCCTGAGCTGCCCGGGCGACTGTTCCCTGCATGTACCCCGGTCCGCGCTGCTGCATATCGAGAGTGCTCACGGGGACGCCAGCCTGAAATATCTGGATGAGCCAGTTTCCGTCCAGGCTGTTTTTGGTTCGCTATCTCTGGTCAACCTGGGTGGAGCCAGCCTGGATAGCGTTCACGGCGACCTGACTGTCAAAGGGATCCGGGGAGATCTGCAGGTCAAGCAAATCTACGGAGAAGCCTATCTTCGCAGCATCCAGGGGCAGTGTGTTCTCAAACAGGTACTGGGAAACCTGGATCTACGCGACGCCGGTGGAAACATCGAAGTGAATGTAAAAGGCAATGCCCGCCTGCGCCTCAGCCAGGCCTCAGGAGCCAGGTATGTTATCGAGGCGGATGGGAATGTACACTGCCACATCCCGGAAGACGCCAGCCTTACCCTTAAGTTATCCAGCAGAGAGCAGGTCATCCGCATCAAGCTCCCGCATGAGACTAAAACCGAGCGCGCGAGCCAGAGTGAGCTGGTGCTTGGCAGCGGCGAAAAAAAGATGGATTTGAGCGCTGGCGGCGTGCTGTATCTGTTCGTCCAGAGCCTCGATTGGGGCGAAACGGAATTTCCTTTCGACAACCCGATCCCCGAGGATTTTAGCCAGCAGATTGCCCAGCAGGTGCAGGCTCAGATTGACAGCCAGATGGAAGCGATCAACCGACAGGTGAGCGAGCAAATGGCTAATTTAACCGAGCAGGTAAGCAAAAGCAATTTGCCGCCAGAGCAGGTTCAACGCATCATCGACCAGGCGCGCCTGACAAGCGAGCGTGAAATGGAGCGCTCGCAGCATAAGCTGCGCCGTGCCCAGGAAAAGATGGAGCGCAAGCTCGAAGCCGCCCGGCGGCGACAGGAACGGACCGAGCACTCCTACCACGGACGCTCCTGGAATTTCAATTTCAGCCCCAGGCCGCGCGCTTCCGCCGCAGCGGCAGAAAATGCGACAGATGAGGAGCAGCTGGTGATCCTGCGCATGCTGGCGCAGAAGAAAATCAGCCCGGAAGAAGCCGATCAGCTACTATCGGCTCTGGAAAGCAAATAATGTGAGGCGAACATGGACGCACAATCCGAACGTATGCATATCCTGGAACGAATCGAACACGGTGAAATCAGCGTAGAAGAAGGTTTGACCTTAATCGAGACCCTGCCCGAAGCGGAAGAAACCACTGTTTCAATTCCCCTCCTGGATGAAAGTTTGCCAGGGCAGGACATGATGAACGTATCCGAAACGGAGCAGGAGCCTTCCGAACCGGAAATCATCCTGCCATACATACCTGTCGGCGATTCCTCCGTACCAACCACTTATACCCGTCCATCGGGGCTACCGCCAGACGCCAAAAAGTGGAAAGGCTTCTGGATGATACCTTTATGGATCGGCGTGGCGTTCACCGCCCTGGGCAGCTGGCTGATGTACCTGGCAATTGAGTCATCTGGATTTGGTTTCTGGTTTATCTGCGCTGCCCTTTTATTCACCCTGGGGGTAATCGTGATCACATTGGCCTGGCAGTCTCAGTTTTCGCCCTGGCTTCATCTGCGTGTTCAGCAAAGGCCGGGGGAATATCCTCAGCGCATTGCCTTCAGCTTCCCACTGCCAGTACGTCCTGCTGCCTGGTTTCTGCGCAATTTCGGACGACACATCCAGGGTCTGGATAGCTCCTCTCTGGATGACATCCTGATGTCAGTCGACCGGGTCACTCAATCGGAAAACCCGATCTATATCCAGGTGGATGAAGGTGAAGAGGGCGAAAAAGTAGAGATTTACATCGGCTGAGCCCGGAGGGCTGCCGAATCTGGGAGAGTGGAAAATGACAACCGAAGAACGCATGAAAATCTTGAAAATGATCGATGAAGGCAAAATCACAGCCGAGGAAGGCGCCCGGCTGCTCTCCACCCTGAGCGAGAGCCGTAAGCCAGCACGCAAGGTCACGTTACAGGGTTCCACGAGTGGAGCACGCTGGTTGAAAATCCGCGTGACCGACATGGTCACCGGTAAAGCCAAGGCAACGGTCAACCTGCCGTTGGGGCTGGTGGATGCTGGTCTGAATATCGCCTCCAAGTATGCCCCTGACATCGCCTTTGGCGAGCTGATCGACGCCATCAACGATGGGGCAGAAGGTAAAATTATCGATGTGGTCGACGAGGAGGACGACGAGCACGTGGAAATTTTCATCGAATGATGGGTGGTTCACCTGCTGAAAAATAACTGGGGTACTACTCATGTCTGTTAAGCAGCTGACTGGCGTGCGCGCCTTTGGGATCGCCTGGTTTGGCCAGGTGATTTCTTTAATAGGCACTAGCATGACTGCGTTCGGCCTGACTATCTGGGCATACGAACAGACCCAGTCTGCCACCGCGCTGGCGCTGGTGGCGTTCTTCTATCTGGTGCCCTTGCTGGTCATCAGCCCGGTCGCCGGTGCGCTGGTCGACCGCTTCGACCGCAAGCATATGATGATGGCCAGCGACCTGGCATCGGGACTCACCACCATCGCCATCCTGTCCCTCTACAAGCTGGGCGAGCTGCAGATCTGGCATCTCTACCTGGCTGCCACCGTCGCTGGCACTTTTCAATCGATCCAATGGCCGGCCTTTTCGGCAGCCATCACCACGTTAATCCCCAAGCAGCATTATGGGCGCGCCAATGGCCTGGTGGCGCTGGCAGAGGTCGGCCCCGGTGTGCTGGCGCCACTGCTGGCTGGCGCCTTGCTGGGTGTTATCGGCCTGGATGGCATCATGATGATCGACGTGCTCACCTTCCTGTTCGCCATCGGGTCCCTGATTTTCATCCATATCCCTCCACCGGTTTCAACGGCAGCTGGAGAGCAGGGAAAAGGCAGCCTGTGGCAGGAATCGCTGTTCGGCTTTCGCTATATCCTGGGAAAACGCCCGCTGTACGGCCTGTTGGGCCTTTTCATCCTGGTGAACTTTATCGACAGCATCGCCATCACCCTGGTGGCGCCATTGATCCTGGCGCGCAGCGGGCAGGACGAAATGGTCTTTGGGGTAGTTAACTCGATTGGGGCAGTTGGCGGCGTGGTGGGTGGCCTGGTGATGCTGGCCTGGGGTGGGCCGAAGCCGCGCATTCACGGCGTCTTGCTCGGCTGGGCGCTGGTGGGGCTGTTGGGCACAGCCCTGATGGGCCTGGGAACCGGCCTGCTGGTGTGGGGCATCGCCACCTTTCTTAGCGCCTTCTTCACTCCCATCATCAACGGATCTGACCAGGCTATCTGGCAGGCCAAGGTCGAGCCAGATATCCAGGGTCGGGTGTTTTCCGTCCAGCGGCTGGTGTACTGGTCGACTGCACCCCTGGGCACCCTGCTGGCTGGCCCTCTGGCGGACCGCATCATGGAGCCGGCAATGCAATCTGGCGGCGCCCTGGACGTGATGTTCAGCCCGCTGGTCGGCAATGTGCCCGGCTCGGGCATGTCATTGATTTTCATTTTCACGGGTATTGCCACCACCATCACTGCTCTGCTGGGATACGCCTTCCGTTCAATTCGCCAGGTCGAATCGCTATTACCCGATCACGGGCAGGAGGTGGCTGCAGGAAAACACGGCCTGTGGGGATTCTAGGTTTTTGATACCTGATGGGACACGTTACAGGTGCATATTATGCGGTCGATGGGGGCTATCTCGCCCGATAATAACTATCACTTTGTGGCATCACCCACCGGAGTGCAGCTGGCACTAATCACCAGCTGTCTCTGATCACCCCCACCATCCTCATAGATGTGGTATTTATGCTCGATCGGGAAGACCTGTGCCAGCATCGCCTGGGCCGGGCAGTAGCGAATGGCCGACAGCTCGATCGCCCGCACAACAGCTGCTTCCTCCAGATTGTGCCCGGTGATGAAGTATTCGATCACTGCTTTGGTAAACACCTTCGGGAACTCCGGCGCCCGGTCGGTGTGAACCTGCACTTCAAAAGCGGTCACTTCCTGGCGTTTCTTGTTTAACAGCGAGATCACATCCATGGCGGTACAGCCTGCCAGGCCGATCGCCACCAACTCCATCGGGCGCACACCGTCGTTATCGCCGCCTACTGCTGGATCGGTGCCCATGGTCAGTGGGAAACCGGAATTTGCCATTCCGGTGAATGTCATGCGTTGTTGCCAGACGGCGCGTGCTTCCATGGTTTATTATCCTTTACTATTTCAATAATAAATTAAAAAGGCCATGCTGCTGTCGAGCCTGCCCATTTGGACTTTTACTGTCCAAGGAGGGGGGTCAGGTATTGATCCAGCACTGCCCGGTTGACAGGGCCCAACCAGACCAGACGCACCTGCCCCTCCCGGTCGATTACATAAGAGCTGGGCAGGCTGTAATTCTGGAAAGCAGCCATAGCGCTCTGAGTCGGGTCAGGCAGCACTGGAAAAGTCAGCCTGTACTGATCAACGAAGGCAGCCACTTCGGCAGGCGGCTCGCCCGACTCGATTGCCAGGATCGTGAAACCCGAACCGACATGATCCGTATAGAAATCCTGCAGAACAGGCATTTCAGCCTTGCAAGGCGGGCACCAGGTTGCCCAGTTGTTCACCAACACCACCTGGCCGCGGAAATCATCCAAACCAACAGCTTCACCCTTCAGATTATACAGGTTTAGTTCAGGCGATGGATAATTCACTTCCGCCGGGGTAGCCGCCGGCAGCCCTTCGGCGGATGAGGAGTTGGCGCTGGCTTTCTCACCCACCTGAAGCAGCCAGAGGCCGACGATCACCCCCAGCAAGATCAACCCGGCGCCGGCCAGGAACAGCGGCAGGGCCTGGTCGCGGCGGTGAGCGGATTTTGCCTTATTCCTGGCCATCTTTATCCCTTGCTCAAAGCGCTGCGCATCTCGTTGAGCAGGTGCTCTTCCGGCACGGAACCTACAACCGTTCCGGCTCCATGGTTGATTGTGGTCTGCGGAACGCCGCTGACATTATACCGGTTAGAAAGCCCTGGAAATTCCATCGCCTCAACCATTTCTGCCTCCACCCACGGGCATTCCAGCGCCATCTGGTGAGCGAGCGTCACGGCTCGCGGGCAGTAAGGTCAGGTTGGGGTGACGAATACCTGCAGCAATACCGGCTGCTTGAGCTCTTTCAGAAATGCGCGTGTCTCCGGTCTCAACTTCGAATCGCGTCCCGAGACCAGGAGCAGGTCCTGGATGAAAGAGCTGAACTCATAGCCGGAAGGGATGCCTGCGAAACGCACGCCATAATCCTGGCTCTCTCCCCCGATTTTCCCCGTCTTTCTGGCATCTCGCCCCAGAAGGACAATCCCAGGGGCTTTATCGACGCGGTATTTCCCGGCGATTTCTGCGTCAGAATCCAGGTCATAAACCTTTAACGACAATAGCTCGGAGATATCTGCGATCTCCTGAGCCAGCTTCAGGGTATCGTCGCAGTAATCACAGTCTTCTTTTTTACCAAAAAACAAGATTTCAACTGGCTCCTTCAGGTTTTGGAAGGCCTTACGAATCTGGCCAACCACCTGGTCATTTAGTAATCGCTCTGTCATTTCATTCCTTTCGCATTTACCCCACCGGGGTATACAGTGGTTATCAGGTAAAACACCCGTTCGAGACAGCTCCGCAGCGCGGGCAGGAGAGGTTCAACAATCCATCATAATCCAGGAGTTCAGCCTGGCACATCGGACACAGCTCGCCTTTTCGTGGCGGTTCACTGCCCGTGACCAGGTTGATTTTTCCGAACATCCATCCATTTATGGGATCCAACGCGGGGTGTTCGCAGCGGTTTAATTCTTCAGGTTTCTGCATACCCTCTATTTGATGCACACCAGCCTCAAAAGTTACCTGGTGCTGAGACAGGTTAAGCGGCAAACGGGGCTATAGTTCCTTGTTTTCCAGGAAGCTGTCAAGATCCAGGCGCTTGTAAAGCCTTTCCCTAACATCCTCGGGTACAGCCGCAGATTCTTTCGTAACCTGGTAAAGATAAATTGTCTTTCTCAGAGAATCGACCACGATACGGCAGTTATCGCAGCCGTCCATGTGGCGCTGAATTTCAGCACACAGCTCATCCTCCAGGGTGCCATCTACAAATTCAGACAATGATCCAAGCAAATTCCGGCAGCCTAGATGTTCCATCATACACCTCCTTCCGGAGAGGTATGCTGTGTGACAACCTTCTCTCCAAAATAAGCCGTCAAGTGCTGGCGCAGCCGCAGGCGAGCCCGCGAAAGCCGGGTCTTGACAGCCACTTCACTTAAGTCCAACACCTGGCTCACTTCGCGTGTGGATAAACCTTCGATATCGCGCAGTAAGAATACGGTTCTTAAGCTTTCAGGCAGGGTATCAATCGCTTGCTGCATGGTGCTGCGGGCTTCGTCTGACATCAGCTCCATTTCAGGGATGCAGCACCAGTCCAAAATCTGCAGTGGTTCGGCCTCCTGCTCCTCACCATCAGATGGGTCATCAATTGAAACCTGTCCAAAACGCCGGCGGCGCAGGAACATCAGGGCTTCGTTCGTGGCGATCCGGTACAGCCATGTAGACAGGCTGGACCGGCCGTCAAAATCGCCCAGGTAGCGGTATGTCTTCACAAAGGTCTCCTGCAGTATATCTTCGGCATCTAGCGGGTCATGCAGCATCTTCAGCGCCAGGCGGTAAATCACACCTGAATAGGCATCCACCAGCGTGGCAAATTCTCCTTTATCGCCCCGGCGCAGTGCTTCAAGGTCGAACTGTTCTAAATTTCGTTTTCCATCAACCATTTAGATGCACCATGATGAAAATTGTAGCATACTTACGATTGGTGCTCTATATTTCGCACTTCGATCCAGGCCGGTTCCGGGTTCGCAAGCATTCCATATCCAATCCTTCCGTTTGGTGAAAAAGCCATGTACTGGTTGTCCAGCCAAACAACCAGGCCTAATCTGGAATGGGGCACGACGCTGGTGTTGAACACACTCTGCCCATCCACCTGGAATATGACATCCTCACTCTCCCACGTCAGATCGTAACGGTGCCATTCGCTGGGATCGAGCACCAGTAAGGCGGCATCTTGAGTGACCAACTTTCGCAACCCCCTTCGAATTTTTCTGGCAACAGGAGGGAAAAGCAGGAGGGGAAATCCGAGTATGGCAGGTGCCAGGACAGCTGGTGGGATATTTGATGCACGAAAAGTAGCCGCCAGCCAACCCTGTGCGGGCAAGTCATCGCGCACAGACAGGTAGCTCGGCGGCGAGGAGTAGAAAAACCATGCGGTGTCTGGAAGCGCAGGCAGGCGCAGCAAGATCCTTTTTCGGCCTTCTCCAGCTCTATTCAGGAAACCCATGCTGAAAGGATCGTTCCACAACCCAAATCCCCAGGTACCGGGGATGTTTGGATGGCTGGCACGCGCTTCCAGGGATAAATGAAAACCCACCTGCCATGGGAAAGATCTCCTGGATAGACCGCTGTAGTCATCCAGCTGAGCCAGGCGGTAGCTGCCTGCCGGACCAGCAGGGATGCACAGCCTCCAGGTCAGGGGTGCCGCATTCAATATCTGCGCCCCAGGTGTCAGGTTGGGCTGCAAGCCTGCTGGAAAATCTACCGACTGCCGGTCCATGCTTCTCTTCCTTCAGGATCATCTGCCCTGATCCTCGCCAATCTTACCATCAGCAAACTCCAGAACGCGATGCAGTATAATCAGGTTGCTTCCGAGCGTCCTGTTCGGCGATCGATCAAGAGCTCTGAAGTACAATTTTTGAACCTGGAGAATGAATGGAAATTACCTGGTATGGTCTATCCTGCTTCCGGTTATCGGAGAGGGGTATGGCCGCCATCGTCACCGATCCATACGACGCACAAACGACCGGATTCGCACCGCTCAAGCTGAAGGCAGATATAGTCACGGTCAGCCACGATGCCCCTGGACACAATGCAGCTTCAGCCGTTAAAGGCAAAAGCCATGTGCTGACTGGCCCGGGTGAGTTCGAAATCGGAGGCGTTTTCATAACCGGAGTGCAAACCAACGGCGAAAAGAAACGCTCACCTGACGAACCACGCAACACCCTGTTTGTTTTTGATTACGACGGCGTTACGGTAGCCCACCTGGGAGACTTGAGGCGCGTTCCAAGCCAGAATGAAATCGAGGCTCTGGGAAATGTTAAAATTGCACTGGTCCCCGTGGGCGGCGGTGGTGGATTAAGCCCTACGAAAGCTGTTGAAGTGGTCAGTTTGCTCGAACCCGAAATCGTGATCCCCATGCACTACTTAACCCCAGGGTTAAATCTCAAGCTCTCCCCGGTAGCGCGCTTCCTGAAAGAGATGGGTACAGGCGAAGCGGAAGAACAGCCCACCTTGAAAATCACCCGCAGCACCGGATTCGAAGAAACCCGCGTGGTGGTTTTATCTCAGGCGCAATCGTAGATCAGAGTCGACAAGGAGTGAGCGACGTGGCCGTAAAACTCTTGATGACGTGGGACATACTCCCGGGAAAAGAACAGGAATATTTCGAATTCGTGGTGCGCGATTTTATCCCCGGTCTTCAAGGATTGGGGATGGAGCCCAGTGATGCCTGGTACACCATGTACGGTGAACACCCGCAAATTATGACCGCAGTCAAAATGCCCAGCATCAGCAACTTGCAGCAAAGCCTGGAATCGAAAGACTGGCTCGACCTTACACAACAACTGTTGGAATTCGTCGAAAACTTCGTATACAAGGTTGTACAGGCCCGCAACGGGTTTCAGATGTGAAACGCCTCGACCTGGCAGACCCTTTACTCACCTGGTACAACTCTCATGCCCGCAGTCTCCCCTGGCGAGGGACAACCGATCCATATGCGATTTGGGTTTCTGAGGTCATGCTCCAGCAAACACGCGTCGAGACGGTTGTCCCTTATTATGAACGGTGGATTGAGCGTTTCCCAACTATCGACAGCCTGGCTTTGGCCTCGCAGCAGGATGTGCTGACTGCATGGGAAGGACTGGGATACTACAGCCGGGCGCGCAACCTGCACCGGGCTGCCCAAATTGTACGGCACAGCCTGGGAGGAAATATCCCCTCAGACCGCAAGTCGCTGCTCCAGCTCCCGGGCATCGGGAGGTACACTGCCGGTGCCATCGCTTCGATTGCCTTTGGTCTGGATGAGCCAACCCTGGATGGAAATATCCGCCGGGTTCTGGCTCGGCTCTTTGATGTAGATATCCCGGCTCGCTCCCCTGCTGGTGAGCGCTTGCTCTGGACGCTGGCAGGCAGCCACCTGCCTGCAGGCAGAGCAGGTGATTTCAACCAGGCGCTGATGGACCTCGGTGCTACAGTTTGCCTGCCTGGGCTTCCCTCATGCACCTTATGTCCACTGGCTGAGCTTTGCCTGGCCCGCCAGCGCGGCGTGCAACACCAGCGACCGGTGCTCTCTCCCAGGCCCAGGCTGCCGCATCACACCGTCTCCGCAGCAGTCATCGTGCGCGCCGGAAAAGTACTCATCACCCAGCGCCCGGTGAATGGACTCCTGGGTGGTTTATGGGAATTTCCAGGTGGGAAGCTGGAGCCAGGGGAAGACCTTCAGACCTGCCTGCAGCGGGAAATCTGCGAAGAGTTGGGCGTGCCTGTAAGCGTGAAGCACCGCTTGGGCAGCTACTCCCATGCCTACACCCATTTCAAGGTCACGGTGCATGCCTTTTTTTGTGACCTGAAGCAGGAAGCTCAGCCCACCGCGCTGCAGGTCGCGGATCTGCACTGGTGTTCCTTCTCGAGCCTGGAAGAATTTCCGATGGGCAAAGTCGACCGCCAGATTGCGCGTGACCTGCAGGCATCCCTCGGCCCCCTGTGACAACCTGACTGCCATGATCATTGCTGATGCCCACCTGGATCTGGCCTGGAATATGCTGACCTTTGGCCGTGATTACACCCGCTCCGCCGAAGAGACCCGCCGTTGCGAAGCAGGCAGCCTGACCCTGGCTCTGAACGGAGACACCCTGCTGGGTTGGCCTGATTTTCTGCGCGGAGAGGTTGCGCTAATTTTTTGCACCCTTTTCGCCTCCCCCTTCCGCTTACGTCAGGGCGATTGGGACAGCCAGTGCTATGCTGACAGAGGCGACGCCCTCCGGCTGTACACAACCCAACTAAATGCTTACAACCGGCTGTTCGACGAACACACAGATAAATTCAAGCTGGTTGCCACACAAGCAGATCTGAACGGCGTGCTGAATAGTTGGGAAAAATACCTGGCCGGGCCTACGCAGAAACCCGGACACGATGCAGGCCATCATACCAATCCCGCAGTCGGACTGATCATGTCGATGGAAGGAGCAGAAGCCGTTGGCGAGCCTGCTGAGCTGGAAGAATGGTGGGAGCGCGGCGTACGCCTCATCGGTCCCGCCTGGGCAGGCACTCGGTTCTGCGGTGGAACAAACGAGCCAGGGCCGATGACTAACGAGGGCTTTGCATTATTGGATACGATGGCGGAATTTGGTTTCGGGCTCGACCTGAGCCACATGGATGAGCGTGCCTCCTTGCAGGCCCTGGACTCCTATCGGGGACAGGTGCTTGCCTCGCACTGTAATTCTCAGGCGCTGTTGAAAGGCATCGACGGCAACCGCCACCTTACCGACCGGGTAATTCGCGGTTTGGTCGAACGTGAAGGCGTTATCGGTGTTATGCCGTATAATGTCTTCTTAAAGACGGGCTGGAAGAGAGGCTCGTCCCGCCAGGAAGTCACCCTGCTGCATCTGGTTGCCCACATCGATCACATTTGCCAGATCAGTGGAAATGCACAGCATGTCGCCATCGGATCGGATTTCGACGGTGGCTTCGGTCTGCAGTCTGCTCCTGCAGAGATCGATACCATTGCTGATTTACAAAAACTATGCCCGCTGTTGGCGGAAAGAGGTTACTCTCTGGACGAAATTGCCGACATCCTGGCAAATAACTGGCTTAACTGCCTGAAGAACATCCTGCCGGTGAAATAAGATGAGTGATGCGAGATTCTCGAGTAACGGCAGGCGCCTGCGCCTGCAGATCGGCCTGGTATTTACTTTTACCGGGCTGCTTGTCTTTCTGCTGGGCATCGAACCCGGAATTTTCGGCCTGGATCGCAGCCCGGTGGTTGGTTTCGTTCAGATTGCTGTCTTCCTGGTAGGTTTGGGTTTCATCTGTATAGGTGGTTACATTGCCATAAACCTGCTGTGGAACGGTGGCGAAAAGACCATCGCGGCCGACATTGGCTTTCGCCTGGTGAGCACCGGGTACGTAATCAGCGCCACTTCGGGCATGGCTGACGTCATAGGTTTTGGCAATCACCCTTTCCCGAATGTACCTCATTTCGGCGCCTGGCAGGCAGTAGGGGTCTTAATAGGCCAGGTTATCATCGTGCTGGGCTTTCTCTTGTTCGTCCCCTGGCGGCCGCGTCCGTCTTGACGTATTAACGAAGAATTGCGGGGCCAGCCCGCAATTCTGTGAATCATCCCTGATTCGCATTTGATCCCGAATCCCCGTTGAATCTACTTCGCAGGGGGTGAGACGGGTTCATAAAGCCTTCTACTGGACCACTGCCAGCATCTCCTCGTTCGTCTTCAGTTTGAATTCCTCTAACCCCAGGCGCTCAGCTTCCGCCTGTTCAAATTCTGCCAGCTTCACAACATCTTCCTTGGTAATGACGCGCTGACCGCTGCGTTTCAGGGCTTTCTCGAAATCAGCCAGGCTCTTGCTGTGATCAGCAGGTGGCGGTGAAGTCTGGAGGTACTGCAGCATAGCCTGTGCGCCATTCTCGCCATCTTTGCGAGCGATTCCCACCAACCCACTGCTGGCTTCGCGCGACCACCCTGCTACAAAAATACCTTCCAGCGGCTTTCCAGCTTCTGGGTCAAAGACCTCGTAGGAAATCCCTCCCACTGGATAACTGGGTTCTGGATTCTTGACAAACTCGTTCCACTGGACCGGCAGCCCGAAAGTCTCATCCACCTTATCCCCGATGCAGAAGATTACCGTGTCCACATCCAGGACGCGCCTGGTTCCCAGGCCCTTGGCCTTGGTATCGCCGTTCTTTGCGACCAGTGTGGTATCCTCCACTTCCAAACCGCAAACCCCGGCCTGCATGTCTCCCAGGATCCGTGTTGGGGATGCCAGGAAATCGAACAGGAAGCGTGTGTCTGAGACAGGTTCATCTGCTTTTGCCATACCCGATAGGATATATTCCCTGGCTGCGTCCGGTTCCTGTCCGATAGAAGTCATGATCGGCGCAGCGCGCTTGATCTCCTCATCCAGAGCTTCCAGATCCAGGTTTCTGGCGATGCCTTCCATTTCTTTCTTGGAAAATTTTACTTCTGCCGGACCACGGCGCGCAACTGCAATTGCCTCATCTACTTTCAGGTCGCGGATAACCCAGTGGGCGATATCCATCATCACATTGCCGACCCCCACCATGGCCACGCGTTTTCCAATCGCAAATTCGCGTGTGCTGAAGGGCGGCAGCTTGTTGTAATGGTAGACGATGTCCTTGGCGTGGTACACCCCTTTGTATTCTTCGCCTGACAGCCCCAGCCACTTGGTTCCTTGCGCGCCAACACTCACCATGACCGCCTGAAAACCCATTGCCCGCAACTCTTCCAGGGTCAGGTTTCCGTCTTTCGACACCATAACATTTCCATAATAGCTGATCCCCGGCGTTTCCAGGATCTGGCGAAACTGCTTGCGCAAACCGTGCTTCATCTTGAATTTTTCGTAATATATCCCGTATTCAGCCAGGCCTCCCGGCTTGATATCGCGATTTAGCAGGACTACCTTTGCGCCGGCTTCAGCCAATTGCCTGGCCGCATAGATTCCAGCCGGCCCGGCTCCAATTACGGCAACCAGGTATTGATTTTGATCTGTCATAATGACCTCCGAGAGTTCCAGATGCAGCGATTTATTGAATAAATCGCATTTTGTTCATTATAAACACCAAAAAATGATTCTACAAGTGACAAATTTCCCAAAAAAGCGTGAGCCGTGGCACATATCAAGCGTTTGAATTACCTTTTTTTGCGGGGTAACGCACATTATCAAGAATATTAAACCTGTGCTATATTTGAGGCGTGAAATTTCCCCAATCGCACTGGTTGAATTTTCTGATGGATGAAACCATCCTCCAAATGGGTTGTCTATCATTGCCAGCAACCAGAACGTCTGGCATACATTGTCCTCCGGTCGGCAGCCCTGGCGAACCGGGTTTCAGGTCATCATGATCCTGCGCACCGGGGTGGATTTAATCGAGATAGAGCGCGTGCGCGCAGCAGCCGAGCGGTTCGGTCCGCGTTTTCTCCAGCGTATTTTCACACCTGAGGAATTGGAAGAAGTAGGCGGCAATCCAGCTTCCCTGGCAGCTCGCTTCGCCGCCAAAGAAGCCGTCGCGAAGGCGCTTGGAACGGGGATCGGGATTGTCGGTTGGCAGGAAATCGAAATCTTACGCTGCGCCAGCCGCCAACCCGATCTCCGGTTGAGCGGCGCTGCGGCCAGCCTGGCTGCCGAGCTGGGACTGCATACCTGGTCGCTCAGCCTGAGCCATTCCCAGACACATGCCATCGCCGTGGTAATTGCTGCTGGTTGATGCAATGCCCTCATCTTCACTCTGGCTTTTGCCACCCTCTCGGTTCTACTGGCAATCTTGGCGACTGCCCTGTTTTCCCTGACCCCACCCCGACGCCTTCACCTCCCCCAGCTACCTCCACCATTCTTTTTAACTGTGGCAATCGGTTTTCCAAACAGGCGGCGCGCGGCTGATCTCCTCCGCCCAATACGAGGCCCTGCGGTTGTGGGGGATTGCTCCCTAAACCTCCGTTCCTTGTGAATCACGCATCCGCCCCCTGATAAATTCAACCAGCATCGGCATCACCGAGATCAGGATGATGGCAATTACAACTACCGAGAAATTCTCCTTGACAAATGGCAGGTTGCCGAAGAAATAGCCTCCCAGAGTGAACATTGTCACCCACAGGATCCCACCAAACACATTGTAGGTTAGAAAGTGACCGTAGCTCATAGCCCCGATCCCGGCGACAAAGGGTGCAAAGGTGCGGATGATTGGGATGAAGCGTGCCAGCACGATGGTTTTACCGCCGTGCCGCTCGTAAAACTCATGCGTGCGGTCCAGGTATTCTTTCTTGAGGAAGCGGATCTCTCCACTGAAGGCTCTGGGACCAATAAAATGCCCAATCCAGTAGTTCACCGTATCACCTAAAATGGCTGCCGTACATAACAAAATCCACAAAACAACGATGTTTAATGGCGATCCCAATGCGGGCGAAGCGAAAGTTCCAGCTGCAAAAAGAAGTGAATCTCCTGGTAAGAACGGGGTTATCACCAGCCCGGTTTCCATGAAAATTATCGCAAACAGGATGGCATACGTCCATGTACCGTAGTTCGCAATTATTTCGCTCAGGTGCTCGTCGAGGTGCAGGAACAAGTCGATGAGGTATTGGATGATCTCTAACATGGGTAATTTGTTCTCCAGAGAAGAAAATAGGCCAAACATTCCTACAGGTTGGCTTCTTTCCCGACCATATCCAGGTCATCTGTTTTTACAGTTGAATTCAAACCGCTGTTGGCCGGGACGAGTTCAATATTTCTATGAGCAGCTGGTGTCGCCAGGCTTCGGTTAGCCCACAATAAAAAAGAGAGCATCAGGATGGAGATCAGCACCAGGATAATCGGAGCGGCATTTCCGATCCAGCCGGCGATGCCCTGCGGCACAAGGCTGGTCGGCCATTCCGCTGAGATTAGCAGGTAAGCATTCACAATGACAATAGCGTTCCACGTGCCGTGCACCAGCACAGCACCCAGGTACACCAATCCTAACCGGAAGATGCGGGTGTGAGTCCAGGCCTGTACCAGCGCCCAACCCATCAGGCTGCTCGTGGTTATATGCAGCACAGCAGTGCCTGCCCGCCCTAACACAATCCACATCCAGCTTTCTCCGCCGCCTGAAAGCATCAGGCTCTCAAATAAGGCGTAACCCGCCCCGCTTAATGCCCCTGCAGCAAATCCTTCCGCCGGTGTCATCCGGCGCCCGACCAGCAGCCAGGCCCCAACTGGTTTGATTACTTCCTCTATCATCGGCACAACTAACGCAGCAAATGCCAGGACTGCCAGGATCACCGCGGGCTGCTGCAGGAATGGGGTCAGGATCTCGATAGCTTCGTCCTGGGTCAGGGTTTGCCTGGAAAACTGCTCCGAAAGGGACAGGATTTGATCGACCAGCTCCGGCTGGCTGGCTACCGCTACAGCCCCCAGGAAAACGAAAGCGATCATCGCTGCCAGTTCGAAGACCAGTATCAGTCCCGGTCCAAGCACCAGCCCACTGTCGAACACCCCCCACACTCGTTGTGAGGAACCCAATGGAAGCTTTCGAATTGCGAGATATAACACCCACATCACCGGCAATCCAATCGCCAGGACGTGGATGGGTGGCAGCAAGATCCAGCTGAGTCTATCCAGTTGCGCTGCAACATAACCCATACCCAGCACCGCAGGAAAAGCCAGGATCAGCAGGATGGGCTGGAAACGCCGCAGGCTGTGTAAGGTGTCGACTGCCTGCCAGTTGAACAGGCGGCAAAGCGCATAATAGGCCGATGGGATACACAGGACTCCAGCCAGGAAAAAGGCTGCCGCTGCCATGGACATTGAACCCGCTTCAACGACCTGGTCATTGGCCAGCACCTGGAACAGGCTGAAAATCGCCAGGACCAGGGCTGCGCTCCACAAACAGGCGATTGCCAGCACCGCCCCAACCAGCTGCCAGAGAGATCCCTGGTGGATGCGGGAATTCACGGCTGCATTACTGCTCTTCAATGGTTACACCGAGGATTTTGTCCCCGGGTGGCAAATTGAGGGTTTCTGCAGGGTCGCGCGGAGTGAGCTCCTCTACCACATCCATGCCGGAGATAACGCGTCCAAAGATTGTATAACCGCCATCCAGCTGTGGAGCTGCGGCATACGTGATAAAGAACTGGCTGCCGTTCGAGTCTGGGCCGGCGTTGGCCATCGCAACCACACCCGCATCGTCGAATTTCAAGTCCGGAGAGATTTCATTTATAAAGGCATATCCCGGCCCGCCAAAGCCCGTCCCCGAAGGATCGCCCGCCTGGGCGACAAATTCGGGCAGGACGCGGTGGAAAGTCACCCCATCGTACCAACCCTGTTGAGCCAGGAAGATGAAGTTGTTGACTGCCAGTGGAGCCTTATCTGCGAACAGCTCGATCTTTACGTCGCCCTTTTCCGTCTTCAACACAGCGAAATACTGCTTCGACTGGTCGATTGTCATGGGTGGGCAATCTGAAAACTGCTTGCTTTCCAGGAGCATAATATTTACGAGCGCCTTGATATTATCGTAATCCATGCGGCTGTTGTAATAACGCCCATTGACCATCAAAAACGGCGTTCCCGGCATGCCGATGGCGGAATTCTTTTCAAACGCTTCTTTTGAAAATTCCACCAGGTCTGCACTGTTCAAATCGCTGGAAAACTGCTGGGCGTCCAGTCCCAGCTCTTCAGCCTTATCCGTAACCCACTGCTCAAAGTCGGAGACTGAGAGATTGACCCACGCATCACGCTCTGCAAACAGCAGGTCGTGCATTTCCCAGAACTTCCCCTGCAGACCGGCAGCTTCGGCAGCCTGGGTGGATATGGCAGCCTTATCATGGCTGTTGAGCGGGAAATGCCGGTAAACCAGGCGCAGGTCTTCAGGAAACTCCTGTAGTAAACGCTCCATCACGGGAGCGAGGCTGGCGCAGCCTGGTCATTGAAAATCGCTGTATTCCAGCAGCGTTATTTGGGCATTTTCCGATCCCTTAATCCAATCACCTTCTCCCACAGGGGGTAACAATGCCTGTTCAGTGGGGTCAGGAGTGGGCTGGCGGCTCACCACCGTGCAGCCTGGTTGTGCACCAGGAGTCCCGACTGTCTGCGACGCAGCCGGGGAGGTCGGTGTTGGCGGGCTTTCCTGGCTGGTGACTGGCGTGCCGCCCTGGGCACAGGCTGCCAGCAAACCAACAGCCAGAAAAGTCATTATGGTTAGTCTCTTCAAAATGCGCAAGGCATTTCTCCATTTATTGGCTGAATTTTGTCCGACAATTGTACCAGCGATAGTTATACCTTCCTTTAGGGCTGGCTTAACTTAAATGACAGTACTTAACCGCCTGGTTATGGGTCCAGACCAGCCGAGACCATTTCCTGCAGCTGCTCAAAGGAAGTCACCCAGGCGATACGTTTCAAGAATTCCTCCAGGGATGCACTCTGCTGACGTAAGAGGCGTACAGCTTCTCCTACCGGATCCTCTGCTGCCCCTGCTGCACCTCCCGGTTCATCGGCATAGGCGCCGTGGAAGGCGAAATATGCCTGGTTTAATTTGCGCAGTCCACGATAACCGTTCTCCCAAAAAACGATTCGACGGGAGTCCATGTACTCTTCCGCTTCTTCGATCTTCCCCTCCGCCAGCAGCTGGTCTGCTGTCGTGCGGGTGATGTTCATTTCCTTGCGGAAGTCGAATGCCGGGGGCTCGACTGGCGTCTGGCCGGGCGGAGGTGTCGGCGCAGGGGGCGGAGGGACCAGCTCTGGATAGAACCGCTCTAGAGTCTCCAGGCCGATTTCCTCACCAGCAATCGAGGCTGTTGTTTCATTAATCACCCGCATTTCCGGGCTCTCTGTGTACAGCATTCCCAGCGGTCTCAGGGTCAGGTAATTGTGCACCCACTCGTGCGCCACTACTTCAGTCAGCCAGACCAGATCTGAAGTCTGCTGTACCATGGTCGGATAGGTACCCACTCCGCCGATTTCTACAACCAATGAAGCGACATCCAGAGTAGAATCCACTCGCTCCTCGAGCCGGCTGCGCTCTTCGATGCTCAAATGAGATTCGAGCGATATATTTTCATCCTGGCGGATCATATTGCGCGGGCTGACGATCAACGCCAGCGGAAGCTTCGTGCTGTGGTAAAGCACAGGGGGCACGGGTTGTCCGCCGAGTGCCAGCCCCAGTTGATCTGCGCTGTACCCGATCTGGTCCTGCAGTACCGACTCGACCAGCCGGGAATCCTGGTCGCGCTGCCTCTCAAGCTCTTCCAGGCGGCGTGAAAGAGGGGCTGCTGCCAGCTCTGGATCGGGGATGTTTGGATCGGTGAAAAAGAGATTGATGTCGCGCTCAAGCTGTTGGATCGTCTGCGTAAGCTCGATGTAATCCAGGACCGCTTCCTGCTGTGCTCCATCAGACACATAGCGGCTCAAGCCCAGCGCGTTTTCAAACCACTTGAGCTTCAACGCCGCAAGCGTCCACTCCACGTAATCGAATTCAATCTCCCGGGTGAAGGCGCGCACCTTTTCGGTGCTGTCATCCAGCGGCAGGCTGCTGGTGCTCAATATAAGCAGGCTCATAACAAGGACTGCCGTCACGTATAAGAGGCGTTTGATTGTACGCCAGAGGGCTGTTGTGCTTTTCACGAGTGCCGATTTTACCATGTCTCACGGCGCCGGCTCACCCCACCGTTGTCGAGTATAATTCCGGGGGAGGGTTTCCCTGGATGAATTTCCTTATTACAGGTGCTGCGGGTTTTCTGGGGTCTCATCTGGCAAATTTTTTGGTGCGCGAAGGTCACCAGGTCAGGGGATTGGACGACCTCTCGGTGGGCAACCCGGAAGCGCTCTCAACGGATGTATTGTTTACACGCGGGGATGTGAATGACCGGCCAAAGCTGTGGACTGTTCTGCAGGAGGTCGACTGCGTGTACCACCTGGCTGCACGAGTCTCGGTGCCTGAATCGGTGCTGTACCCGCGCGAGTACAATGCGGTGAATGTCGGCGGCACGGTCAGCCTGATGGAAGCCATGCGCGATGTGGGAGTGAAGCGAGTGGTGTTCATCTCCTCCGGCGCAGTCTACGGAGACCAGGGCGAACAACCTTTAAGGGAAAACTTCACACCCAACCCGCGCTCTCCCTACGCGGTTTCCAAGCTGGCAGCGGAATACTACATCCGGACGATTGGCGATTTGTGGGGGATTGAAACCGTGAGTCTGCGGGTTTTCAATGCCTATGGACCAGGGCAGCACCTGCCCGCCTCGCACGCACCGGTCATACCTAATTTCTTGCGGCAGGCTGTGCGCAACGGCAGCCTGGTGATGCACGGCGATGGATCGCAGACCCGAGATTATATCTATGTCGACGATGCGGTCAGCGCCATGATTTCCGCCGCCACAGCTCCAAACATCAACCACATGGTTATCAACGTCGGGAGCGGAACCGAAACCAGCATTCGCGACCTGGTGCGCCTGGTCATGGAAGTCACCGGTGTCAAGGCCGAAGCCATTTCTAATCCTCGCACTGATCCCGGCGTGTCGCGCATGCGCGCCGATCCTGCCCTGGCGCGCGTCAAGCTGGGTTACAGCTCGCGCATTAACCTTTCCGAAGGCCTGCGCCTGACCCTCGAGCGCGACCCGCGTTTCCGCCGGGAAATGGCGCCGCGCCCACTGAATCAGGGCTAACTCGCGCAGTTCTTCGGCAGTTTTCAACGGGGAGGTGTCAACATGAGCGTCACTGCGGTGGTCGGCTGCCAGTGGGGCGATGAAGCCAAAGGTAAGTTCGTTGATTATCTCTCGGCGCATGCCAGTATCGTCGCCCGCTATAACGGCGGCGACAATGCCGGGCATACCGTCGTGAACCAGTACGGCACTGCCAAGCTGCGCCTGCTGCCAAACGGCCTATTCAACCCCGGCACCAACTGCGTGATCGGGGCGGGAGTCGTGGTCAATCTCGCCACGCTGATCGAAGAAATCCATTTCTTCGATCAGAGCGGCCTGGACTACCAACAACGCCTGTGGATTTCTCCACGCTGCCACGTGGTTATGCCCTATCACCCATTGATCGAAGAGATCTACGAGAAAGCCCGCGGCGAGGGGCGCACCGGCACCACACGCCGCGGCATGGGACCTGTGCATGCCGACAAGGTCAGCTACAACGGCATCCGCCTGTACGACCTGGCCGATGAAGCTGTCTTCGCCGAAAAACTGCGCCTCCAGCTGGCCATCAAGAATCCGACCTTCCAGGCCTTCGGCATGCCGCCCCTGGATTTCGAGGCGGTCTACCGGGAAAAACTCGAACAATACGCCCGGCTGGCCGCCTTCGTGCGCGAGCCTTACGCCCTGGTCCAGGAGACGCTGAAAGGGGGAGGCTCTATCCTGCTGGAGGGAGCTCAAGGCGCCTTGTTGGATAACAACTGGGGCACCTATCCATTCTGCACCGCTTCGACCACCCTGGCCGGCGGGGCAGCTGCCGGCCTGGGCATCCCTCCACATCACATCCGGCGGGTAGTCGGCATCGCCAAAGCCTATACCACGCGCGTCGGCTCCGGCCCAATGCCGACAGAGCTGGACGACCAGGATGGCCAGACTCTCCAGCGCGAGGGCCAGGAATTCGGCACGGTCACCGGCCGGGCACGGCGCTGCGGTTGGTTCGATGCCGAAATCGTGCGCTTCACCTGCCAGCTGAACGGCGTCACCGATCTGGCATTGACCAAGCTCGACGTGCTTGACAGCCTGCCCCTGATCAAGATCTGCACCGGCTACCGGAATGCCTCTGCAGACCAGCACCTGCTGCAATACTGGGAGGGTGATGCTGCCTGGCTGGAGACCTGCCAGCCGGAATACATCGTGATGGAAGGCTGGTTGAGCTCGACCCGCCAGGCCTCCGTTTTCAGCCAGCTCCCCGCGCAGGCCCAGGCTTACGTACACAAAATCGAAGAGCTGGTGGAGACGCCGCTGCGCTGGATTTCGGTCGGGCCGGGCCGCACGGAGACTATTGCTTTATAGTACTAATTAAATGGATGATCGCATTGATCCCTAGCGGTTCTGCAGGAATCTCTGGATTGCGGCGCTCAAATGCGAGCCGAACAATACGATCCAGCTTCCGATATAAGTCAGCGCCATCCAGGTCACCACAGTCCCCAGCGATCCATAGATCACCTCATAGCGACCGAGCCCGCTGTGCAGGTACCAGGTGAAGGCCTTGGTGGTCAGTATCCAGGCCGATGAAGCCAGCAGTGCGCTCCAAAATGCTGCCCGCCACCTGACCTGTACGTTCGGAACGCGGTGGTAGAGCAGAAGGAACAGCAGGAAGAAAATCAGCCAGGGGATATACCTGGAAATCAGCGACCAGTGCAGGGTTTCGTAAACCGTTACATCACCCAGCAGCGGAATCCTGAGCTGCTGCATGATGCCGGTAACCAGGATGAAAACCACCGCCAGGCCGAAAAGCCCGAACAGCACTCCCACCATCCCCAGGGCCAGTGAGCTCTTGTGGAAGAAGTTGTGCTGCTTGGCTTCCGGCCACGCCAGGTTGATGTTGGCTACCAGCACTCTGAAAACCCCCGAAGCCGACCACAGTATCGTCAGGATGCTGATGACGCCCAACGAACCGCGCATTTCCTGTATCTGCCGTAAATTCCCCTGGATCAGCGCGACAGAAACCGGCAGCACCTGTGAAGTAAAAAATATGACCAGCCGGTAAACGGTCTCGTTCTCCAGCACATAACCGCCGATCGAAACGATCAAGAGCAGCAGCGGGAACATTGAGAAGAGTGCATAGTATGCCAGGCTGGCTGCCGCCTGGCCGGCCATGCTGCTATTAAAGCTGCGGAAGGCATCTGCCAGGATGCCCGCAACGCCGCCGCTGAGCGCGTGGAGCCGCGCGGCCGAACTTCTTAGCTTTTCGCTGATCTCTACCATCATTGCCTGCTGCCTGCCCAATATTGTAATTCCAATTCTCATCTTGCGTGATGGCAGGTGAAATGACCAACCCTGTCACAAATTAATCGTTTTTCTGTGGTTATCGTGAGATAATCAGGATGGAGGGGCAAAGTCATGAAAAACTCCAAAAGTGGTATAGCATCAAGACTCATCCGCCTATCATTCGCCCTGGCATTTATACTTCCCTGGAGCGCAAGCAGCTGGACCGCCAGCACCTCAGCCTCGCCGGAAACCGGCTCGCTCTCGTTGGAGCTGCTGGCGCCTGCCTACCGCGTCCAATCCGAGGGCGACGGATTCACTTCCATCCAGGCCGAGGGTTTCACTTCCACCGGTATCCCGGGAGGGCTGGCCCTGCCGCACCGGGTGCTGCAGGTAGCGCTGCCGCCGCAGGCGGATCTTAACAGTGTGACCCTGGAAATTTCCAATCTGCAGGTCGCAGCACTGCCCGGGGTCTATCAAATCCAGACCCTGCCGCCTGATTCCCCTGACAATGCACTCTCCACCAGGGTGACAAACCCCGGCGACAGCCAGCAGGC
>Ga0209254_10000261_pt1 | contig 39945 bp, 37 predicted proteins | sample FrelakmetDIP11DI_FD_187148 | JGI IMG/M metagenome (GOLD analysis project Ga0209254, IMG submission 187148) | Freshwater lake sediment microbial communities from the University of Notre Dame, USA, for methane emissions studies - DIP11 DI (SPAdes)... | ecosystem: Environmental > Aquatic >... | reverse complement strand
CCGTCTTCGCTTCGGCGGTCGTGGTGCCGTGCGCCAGCATACGATCGAGCCGCGCGCGGGTCTGATCGATCAATTCGTCCAAACTTGCCGCGCGAGTCGATCGCACGGTGGACATGATGCCGCCGCCCGCATTCATAATCTCCATGTACGTCGCGCCCGCGATGCGCCGCTCGAATTCGTTGGCGCGATCCCCCGCAAAGACCACGTGCGTGTGCGGATCGACGAAGCCCGGCATGACCACGCACCCGCCCGCATCGATGGTCTGCGCGGCCTGATGCCGTGCGGCGAGATCGGCCGTGGGGCCGAGATCGACGATCGAGCCGCCCGACACCGCCAATGCGCCAGCGGCGATGATCGCCAGATCACCCAACCGCTCACCGCGCTGCGGACCCTGATCGTGCGAAGGAATCGTCAACAATTGAGAGGCGTGCGTGATGAGGAGGTCAACGGGCATGGCGTGATCTTAACACGGTAATCGAGGCCGTGCATAAACTTTGGCTGACAGTTGGCGGACGAATAGAAACGGGTCTGCTCTGACGCTCAACTTCATTACGGCACGTTCACCGTGCGTAACGTGATGACAAACGGACGCCCCTTGCCCACATTCAAATTTGCCTGCCAGGCATTCCACACCGTTTGCCCCGCCGGGCCGCCCACGTCGCGCAGGAATTGCAGGTAGGGCGTGGTGTGGCTCCAGTGCAGCACGCGCACCACAATCTGCTGCGCGCCGGGCAGGAGGGTGTAATGCACGGTAGCGGTGCAGCTGCCGGGCGCGTATGGCACGGTCGGCGCGATGCCCAGCGTTTGATACGCGGCCGCGTTCCAACCGCACGGCGGAATGCGCGTGTCGCGGATGACGGTGTTGTTCAGCGCCAGGTTGAACGACGGGCCCGGAGTCATGCCCAGTTGCAGCGCATGTGTGCCGGTGACGCCGAAATGCACGGCAAATTCAGTGAGTGCGGGATCATAATCCGGATCAGTCGGGCCGGCTTCATACCCACTGATGGTGTGATTTTCCTCGTCCCAACAACCGGAGCACGCGATACGCTGCCCGTTGTTGTCGAGCTGTTCCACCTGCAAAATCCACGCGCGGCCTTCTTCATAACCGGTGGGGCACTTGTGCCCCGCCAGGCACGTCACGTCGACGTCGAGTGTGTTACCGTTGATCGTCGGCGTGATCGCCACCGACTGCGTCAGCATGTTGGTCACGGCCAGGCGCGCTTCTGCCGTTTCGATCAACCCGCCGAGCTGATCGAAGATGTCGAGGATGAACAGGTTGCCGCCCGCGAACGCATGCATGGGCACCATGCGCGGCATAGCATTGGCGACATCGGGCAGCGCCACATAGCCCAGTTTGCGCGGCATGTGGCAATCCTGACACTGCTGGTCTTGCGCCGGGTATTGCGAGTGCAGCCATTCGGGATACGTCGATTGCAGGTAAAACGGATTCTCGCCATTGGCGATGTCGGGGCGCCCCAGCGTATATTCGCCCGTCACCGCATCGGGCGCGAGGTGCGGCGCATGCACGCTATGACAACTGCCGCACAACGCCGACTCGCCTTGATGCGGGCTTTGCCACACTTGATGAGGCGTGCCCAGGTTCAAGAAGTTCGTCCCGCGCCGGATGTCATAGTGATCGACGATCAATGCGCCGCTGCTGCCTAACTCGCGCCAGCGCGGCGGGACGAGTTCCATGCGCTGCGCTCGATCTAACGCTTCTTGATCGATCGTGTCGACACTGTCCGGCGCGATGGCGCGATGACAGGCCGAGCACGTGATGCCCGATCGATCCTGCTCGTCCAGCGGATGGCCTTGCAGCCAATTCTCAGGCCGATGACACTGCGTGCACCAGCGCTCGACATCTTTCACTTGTTGCTTGGCGTTGAACAGCGCGGCATTGAAGACTGGATCGATCGCGCTGTAGCCATGCGCGGAACTCGCCCACGAGGCGTAGATGTTGGTGGACGTGTAGACGTGGCATTGCTGGCAGATACTCGGCGCGGCCAGGTTATCGATGCTGCCCGGCGGTGTGCCGCGCCGCTCGAAAGGATGATCGATCGGCGTGACGCGATAGTTGATCGCCGTACCAGCGTTTCTCCCGATCAACGGCAGGAAGGAATTGATCGGATCGAGCATGACGCGCGTGACGAACTCAAACAACGCATCAGCCGTGAGGGTGGTGGTAAACCCGATTGTGCGATCGGCCGATCGGGTGGCGCTAATCACCGCCGCGGCCCACACCGCCCGATCGGCTTTCAGCGCCCGCTGCCAGTTGATCGCGCGCGCCGTGTCGCTGTACGTGATCGTTCCCGTGAACGGAGCGCTCACAAATTGCGCTTCAGCGGGCAGTGTTGTGGTCAAGGCAAAAACCGTATCTGAGATCGATCGGTTCCACAGTTGGTAGATCAGCTTGAAAGGCTGGCCGGAAGCCACACCTGATGGATTTGCGACGAGGCGCGGCTCCAACGCCGAGCCGCCGCGCACCGTGATCACGATCGGGGCAACGTGGTGCGTGCCCAGTCCGTCGGTGATCAGTGCCGTGACGGTGAGCATCGTACCGGGCGCAGCCCACGTGGCCGCATCGAAGCCCGCGCGCAGCGATCGACCTGCACCCAGCGTGGCCTGCCAGTCGATGCGATGCGTATCGCTGAGATAGATTGCGCCGCCGAAAGTGGACGCGGGCTGGATCAGTAATGGCGCGGGCAAGAGCATCGTGGTCGTGAACGTTGTCGTGACGCCGGGATTGGAAACATCCAGAGTGTAATGCACGCGCTGCCCGGCCGCGGGCTGTGGCGCATCGACCGACAGTGTCGCGATCAAGTTTTGTGGAGCGGCTTGCAGCGGCACAGATGCCAAAGCGATGAAGACCACAGCGCACAGCAAGGTGATGAGCAAAGCGGTGGAACGAGGCATCAGGCACCTCCCAAGTGCGAGGAATTTCACCACCACCGGGCTTCTCTATCACGCACGAGAAACCCGGTTTCTCTCGGCAGGCGCCCCTGGCAGGAATTGAACCCACAACCCTTTCCTTAGGACGGAACCGCTCTATCCAATTGAGCTACAGGGGCGATGGCGGAATTATAGCATATTGCCGATCGCATCAAAGCCGGTATAATCATCCACGAACACACACCGCACTGCACGCAGTGGGTGCAAGTGTGCGATGCAGTGCTCTCGTCACACGAATGGGCACGAATCCTATTCATTCGTGCCCATTCGTGTAAATTCGTGGAGAAATCATGCGCTTGGTCATTCAACGTGTCTCGCAAGCTTCCGTCACTGTCGATGATCAAGTCGTCGGGCGCTGCGGTGCGGGCTTCTGCATTCTCGTCGGCGTGAAGAACGGCGATACGCAGATCGAAGCGAAATGGCTCGCCAACAAGGTAGCGAATCTGCGCGTGTTTGAAGATGCTGCGGGGAAGATGAATCTCTCGCTGCTGGATGTGAAAGGCGAAGCGCTGGTGGTTTCGCAGTTCACGCTCTACGCCGATGCACAGCGCGGCCGCCGCCCGGACTTCATCGACGCGGCACGACCCGAACAGGCCGAACCTTTAGTGGAATACTTCGTGGAGCAACTGCGCGCCGAGGGCGTGCCGGTGCAGACGGGTGTCTTCCGCGCGCTGATGCAGGTGGAGATTCACAACGACGGGCCGGTGACGATTCTATTGGAACGAGAGAAAGAGGGATAGAGAGAAACAGCGACATGCACTGCGGATTGCGTGGTGCGTCATCCGTTTATCCGTTTTTCATTCGCTGCCGCAGAATCTCGTACATCACAATCGATCCCGCCACCGCCGCGTTCAACGAATCGACCTGGCCGCGCATGGGAAGTTTGACCAGGAAGTCGCAACTCTCGCGCACCAAACGGCGCATGCCCTCACCTTCGTTGCCCACCACCAACCCGATCGCGCCGCGCAGATCCGCCTGATCGAGCGGGCGCGCTTCCGGCAGGTTATCCAGCCCCGTAATCCAGATTTCGCGCTCCTTCAACTCGGTGATTGCCACGACAAGGTTAGTCACCTGCGCGACGAGCATGTACTCGCTGGCGCCGGATGACGCATTCAATACCGCTTGTGTTACTTCCACGCCGCGCCGCTGGGGAATGATCACGCCGTGCGCGCCTACCGCTTCCGCCGTCCGGAGGAGTGTGCCCAGGTTCTGCGGATTCTGGATGACATCGAGGAGCAGGATCAACGGCGGCTCGCCGCGCTGCTGCGCCAGATCGAGCATGTCGTCGATCGCGACGTAGGGGTACTCGCTGACTTCGGCGAGGATGCCTTGATGGCTGTCCGTGATCCGATCGAGCGCGGGGCGCTTCACACGCTGAATGGGAATTGATCGCTCTTGTGCGAGCTGGATCGCGTCGGTCAGATGGCCGCGTTCTTGCACGCCCTCAGCCACCAGCAGCTTGTACACCTGCCGCCGATTGGCGCGCAGCGTTTCATAGACCGCGTTGCGTCCCCAAATCGTTTCTTTCATCCCAGCACCTCAATGCAACCACGGAGGACACAAAGTGCACGAAGAATTCTTCAAACCTCCGTGCACTCCGTGTTCTCCGTGGTTTTCTCTTCCGGCCGATCTACTTTGTCAGCCGATAGGTTGTACCGCCGCGCCCGTCTTCCAGCGCCACACCCAAGGCTGCCAGTTGGTCGCGGATTCGATCGCTGCGCTGGAAGTCCTTGGCCTGCCGCGCGTCCTTCCGCATCTCGATCAACATCCGCACCAGGCCGTCCACTAGCTCGTAGTCTGACTCTTGCTTGAACTCGTCGGGGATGACGCCCAGCACCGTGCTGCCGTAATCGCGATAGAGCTGATCGATCGCGGTGAGCGTCGCCTTGCCGATCGGTTGGCCGGAGTTCAACAGCGTGTTCACCTCGGTCGTCAGCTGATTCAACACGCCCAGCGCCGCCGGGGCGTTGAAGTTGTCGTTCAGCGCTTCCTTCAGGGCCGCGCGATGCTGATCGAGTGTGGCGCTAAAGGAAACACCCGCACCCTCGTCGGACTCTGCCGTGTCCCGCAAGCGATCGCGCACGCTGCGCACAGGCACCAACACGCGTTCCAACCCCTTGGCCGCAGCTTCAATTGCGGAGTCGCTGAAATCGATCGGGTTGGAGTAATGGCTGCTGAGAATGAAATAGCGGATGGCCTGCGGCGAATACTGCTGCAGTGCCGTCTCGACGTTCAACACGTTGCCCAGGCTCTTGCTCATCTTCACGCCGTCCAGCGTGAGCGACCCGGTGAGCAGCCAGTAGTTGGCGAAGGGCTTGCCGGTGGCTGCTTCGGCCTGGGCGATCTCGCATTCGTTGTGCGGGAAGATGTTATCCACGCCGCCACCATGAATATCAAAGGTCTCGCCCAGATACTTGGTCGACATGGCCGAGCATTCGATGTGCCAGCCCGGATAGCCCCAGCCCCACGGACTGGGCCAGCGCAGAATGTGCTCCGGCTCGGCCTTTTTCCACAAGGCAAAGTCGGCGGGATGCCGCTTCTCATCGCGCACCGCGACACGCGCGCCTTCTTCCAGCTCTTCCACGTGCCGGCCGGACAGCTTGCCATACGCAGGAAATTTCTTGACCGAGAAGTACACCGAACCGTCAACTTCGTAAGCGTAGCCGTCGGCGATGAGCTGCTTCGTCATCTCTATCTGTTCGGGCACATGCGCCGAAGCGCGCGGTGAAATATCGGGCCGGGCAACGCCCAGCGCATCCATCGCCGTGAAGTAAGCGCGCGTATAGCGTTCCACCACTTCCATCGGCTCGATGCGCTCGCGACGTGCGCCCTTCATGATGCGATCTTCGCCTGTGTCGAGGATGTGGCCGACGTCGGTGATGTTTTGCACGTAGCGCACACGGTAGCCGCTGAAACGCAGATAGCGCGCAATCACGTCAAACGAGACGTAGGTCTTGGCGTGGCCGATGTGCGGCACATCGTAAACTGTGGGACCACAAACGTACATGGTCACCCGATCCGGGTTGATCGGTTTGAATTCTTCCTTCCGACGCGTGAGAACGTTGTAGACTTGAATCGTCATGATCAGACCTCGCAGAGCAAAACCGGCGGCGGTGAAGATGCCGAGAGTATGCAGTTTCAGCGGCGATGGTAGCGGATTAGTTGTTAGAAGTCAAATCGGGGCGCGCAAAGATCATGCGGCCGGCAGCGGTCTGCAGCACTTTGGTCACGATCACATTCATGGTGGCGCCGATGTAGCGGCGGCCCTCCTCCACCACGATCATGGTGCCGTCGTCCAGATAACCCACGCCCTGCCCGATTTCTTTGCCTTCCTGAATGATCTCAATGCGCATCGACTCGCCGGGCAGGAAGACCAGGCGCACCGCGTTGGCCAGCTCGTTGACGTTGAGCACCGTTACCCCTTGAATCTCGGCCACACGGTTGAGGTTGTAATCGTTGGTGAGCACGGGACACTTCAGGCGCTTGGCCAGCGCGATGAGCTTGTCGTCGACTTCGCGCACTTCGTCCACGTCCATATCGGTGACGCGCAGAGGGCGCGCGGTGTCTTTCTGCATCCGATTGAGGATGTCCAGGCCCCGGCGGCCTCGATTGCGGCGCAGCGCATCCGACGAGTCGGCAATGTGCTGCAACTCATTCAACACGAAACGCGGCACCAGCATGACGCCGCTGAGGAAGCCCGAGCGACTGATGTCGGCAATACGCCCGTCGATGATGACAGACGTGTCCAACAGAACCGAGCGTTCGTCTAGCAGCGCAGGCGTGGCGTCGGTCGAGCGGAGAGCCAATCGACCGGAGAAAAGCTGCGCAAAGTCCCGCCGCCGGCTAATCAGGGTCGACATCCCCAACAGGCCAAAGACGACTGCGGCAATCATGGGCAACACCTCGCGCAGCGGTGAAGGCAGCAGGGACAGCGGAAACGACAAAAGCACGGCAATCAGCAGACCCAACACCAGGCCGGTTACGGCAGCCAACAGGTCTGTCGCCGGAGTCTGTTTAATCCGTTGTTGCAGTGCGCGATAAGGGCGCGTGGTGAGAAACGGCGTGATGACAAAACCGATGAAACCGCTTGCTACGATGGTCACGATGATGGCGGCTACGCCGTCGTTGGGCGATATGCCGCCGGCGCGCACCAGTGCTTGCCCCAGGTAAAATCCCCCGAGGCCAAACAACAGCATACCGGCTAGACGAAAGAAAAATTCCAGGCTCATGATGTTGCCTCACTCCAATTGGGTGAGCAGCCCGCCAAAACAAAATGAGTGCGCCGATACCAGCACACTCATTCCCACGCAGGTCTTTGCAGCCTGGCCAGTTTAGAACTGAAGTTCCAAAATGATCAATCGCCGCCAGCCGCCAATGAGATCGCAATGAGTGTCCGGGCGCGGTCGGGTTGCTCGACAACAGTCAGCCAAATAATCTAGATGAAGTCTGCTGTTGTTATGAGAGATCATAACACATCCCTTCACTTTTGGCAGGGGAGCACGGGCGATCGCAGAAGCCGATCATAGCCGGCGGCCAAGGTAGACCGACGGCCAGCCGCGAGCATTCAAGCCGCGGCTGGGCCGCGCACCTGCTCCAGCAGAGTGATAATTTCTTTCAGTTCATCCGGGGAGAGCGCGTTGAAGATCACGGCATAATTGCGGTCGGTCATATCTTCGATGACCTGCCGGGCTTGCCACCCCGCCGTGGTGAGCCGGTAGATATCCTCGGCATTGTGCGCCACTTCGCCGCCCGAGTGCAGCGCCGAGAGAGCCGACTTGAAATCTTTGTCGTTCAATTGCGCCACGGCCTCACGCAGCTGATCGTACGGCAGTGGCTCCGCCGTCTTGAAGAGCGCGGAGCTGACGGCGATGCGCGGTCCGCTCCAGCCATCTTCGCGCCAGGCGGCGATGTGCGCATCATCGCGAAAAACCGCCAGAGCGGTGACACGCCGTTCGGCATAGACCCACGGACGGGTGATGTCCGGGAAGGCGCTGCGGGTGGCGTTCGTAATGGGCGAGGGAACATCCGGCTGCCGCACCAGGAACGCCACCACTCGATCGGCCAGCGCGCCCAACCGCTGCACGTCGGTATCGTTCAGGCGATCGTGCCGGGCAATGGCCGCGAAGTAATCGCGATACAGCTGATCGACCAGCTTGCGGCCCGCCTCTGCCGATCGATAACGACCGGTGTCCACAGCTTCCGCGAACTTCTTAGCCACCAGCGATTCCAAGCGTTGTTCGTAAGTGGAGACAGAAGCGTATGGCCCGAAGGTAAGGAAATCGCCGGGCGCGACCGAGCCGGGGAAATAGCGGAAGCGATTGAGCAGCCAGAACTCTTCGCGAGTAAGGCCGGCCTTCTCCGCGCCCCGGCGGAACTGGGCGCCGTCATCTTGCAGATAGTTCAGCGCAGACAACACCAGAGCATACAGATCGGCAGCTGAACGCGCCATGTTATTGCTCCTTGAGAATCCTGGCGGAACCATACTCTACGGCAGTCTGCTTTGTCAAAATGCGGCGCGCGCCACTAAACGCTCCTAAACCGCATCCGCGCAGTTCGATTCGACCGCAGCCCGCACAGGCGCTTGGCAAGGACGCGGTCGAGGAGCATCGCTGAAGACAGACACTCAGACGTTACGCAGCGCGGCTTCCATCAACAGCTGGATGCGTGGCGCCATCTCGGCCGGATTAGGCAGCAGGCCTTCCACCAGCAGTGCACTTTCATAGAGCTGCTGAATGCTCGCGTCGAGCAGCGCGTCGTTGCGGCCGCTGTGCGCCAGCGCGGCCAGATCAGCCATCAGCTGGTGACCACGATTGATCTCCATGATCTTCTTGGGGATCTCGTAGTCTTGCCCCAGCAGCCGCTTCACACGCTGCATGTCGCGCTCGGCAGCCTCTTCCGGCGAAACGAGCCGGCAGGGGCTGTCGGTCAGCACCTGCGATTCGCGCACGTCGGTGATCTTGTCGCCCAGCACCGTCTTGATGCGTGCGACCAGCTGCGCGTAATCGTCATCGGCCACCCGGGACTCGATCGGTTGATCGGCCGAAGGTGGCAGCTCCAGTGCGGCATCGTCGACGTTTTGTAACTTCTTGCCCTCGAACTCTTTCAGCGTCACGACCATGAAACTATCCAGTGGATCGGTCAAATACAGCACTTCCAGTTCGTGCTTGCGGAAGTAATCGAGGTGCGGGCTGCGCGCGATCGAGGCTAGATCGTCGCCCAGGATGTAGTAGATCGCCTGCTGATCGGCCGGCATGCGTTGGACGTAAGCCGGCAGCGAGACCCACTCGTCGCCACTGCGGCTAGTCTTGAAGCGCAGGAGCTTAGCGAGATCAGCTTGCTGCGCTTCATCAGTCGCGACGCCCTCTTTGATGTACAACCCAAACTCTTTCCAGAACTGCGCGTATTTGGCCGCGTCTTTCTCGCCGAGTTCTGCCAGTTCGCCAATGATCTTGTGCGTCAGCGTCGACTTCAATTTTGCCATGGCGCGATTGTTCTGGATCGACTCGCGGCTGACGTTGAGCGGCAAATCTTCGGAATCGACTACGCCCTGCACGAAGCGGAAATACGGCGGCAGCAAGTCCTTGAAGTATTCCTGGATCAAAATCTTGCGCGAGTACAATTTCAGTCCGTCGTCTTTGCGCAGGCTGAACATGCCGCGCTCGCGTTTGGCGGGGATGAACAACACCGCATGCACATCGACCGGCACGTCGGCCACAAAGTGGATGTGCCGCAGCGGCGCTTCAAAATCCAGCGTCAACTGCCGGTAGAAGTTATCGTACTGCTCGTCCGTCACTTCGCGCGGAGATTGCCGCCACAGCGCCGTCTGCTGATTGACGGCGCGATCTTTCACGTAAACAGGGAACGAAACGAAGTCGCTGTGTTTCTTGACGATCTGCTCGATCTTCCAGTCCTGCGCATAGTCGTCAGCATCTTCCTTGAGATGCACTACAATCTCGGTGCCCCGATCGATTTTCTCGGCGTCTGCGAGCGTGTAGGTATTGTCGCCCTTCGACGTCCAGTGCACGGCCTGCGCGTCCGGCCGATACGAGCGTGAGGTCACGGCTACTTTGTCGGCCACCATGTAGACCGAGTAGAACCCCACGCCGAACTGGCCGATCACGTCCGCTGGTTTCTGCTCGGCTTGCAGTTTCTTCAGGAATTCCGCCGCGCCCGAATGCGCGATGGTGCCCAGGTTTTCGACGATCTGGTCGCGCGTCATGCCGATGCCCGTGTCGCGGATAGTCAGCGTGCGCGCGTCCGTGTCGCACTCGATCGTGATCTTCAACTCCGCGTCGGGATCGAGCACGTCGCGGTTGGTCAGCATCTCGAACTGCACCCGGCTCAGCGCGTCGGACGCGTTGGAGATCAACTCGCGCAGGAAGATGTCCCGCTCGGTGTACAACGAATGCACGAGGATATTGAGCAGCTGTTGGATTTCGGCTTTGAATTCGTAAGCTTGCGCAGACATGGCCTTACCTCAGAAAGTTGATGATGTCAGATGATAGCAAAGGAGTGTTAGAAAAACGCAAGAGGAGATTTGCCGTTAGTCGCCAGTCGTCAGTCAATGTCGTTAAGTTAGTCAGTCGGTCAGGTCATTCCCACTTGCTTCTAGCGGGAATCCAGCCTATCACTCAGCAGAATTTGCCAATCGAATGCCTGGATGCCCAATGAAAGCATTCGGGCATGACGACTGCAAACCAAGCCAAAGTTCGCCACAGCCGCCAGTCGTTAGTCATTGAAAATTGATCACGAAGTCCCTGCAGCTGCGCGAAGTGGGATTGAACATTGATCATTTAATCTTCTTCTTCAGCCCGATAATCTCCTGTTCGGTGACCTGCGGCCCCTCGTGCGGCTCGATCGACAGTGCCTGCTCCACGGCTTTGCGCCAGCGCGCCAGCCGATCGGCCACCTGCGTCTCGTAGCCCTGATCGCTCGGCTCGTAGAAGCGCATGCCTTTGATCGCTTCGGGCAGGTAGTTCTGCGGAATGTGATGCCCGTCGAACGAGTGCGGATATTGATAACCCTGCCCGTGCCCCAACGCCTTCGCGTCGCGATTGGCATCCTGCAAGTGGGTGGGCACATCGACCTTGCCTTCTTCTTCCACCTGCTTCAAGGCGCGGAAGTAACTGCCCGACGAGTTGCTCTTGGGCGCAGTCGCCAGATACAAGGTCGCCTCGACGATGGGATAGACTCCTTCCGGCAGCCCCATGAACATGAAGGCTTGCGCGGCCGCATTCGCCACCACCAAACCCATCGGGTCGCCGAGGCCGATGTCTTCTCCAGCTAAGATCAACAAGCGGCGCAAGATGAAGCGCGGATCTTCGCCCGCGTACAACATCTTCGCCAACCAGTATAGGGCCGCATCGGGATCAGAGCCGCGCACGCTCTTGATAAACGCGCTGATGGTGTCGTAGTGCGCGTCGCCGTCTTTGTCATACAGAATGGCGCGGCGCTGAATGGATTCCTGCGCCACTTCCGAGGTGATGTGAATGTGCTGATCTACATCGGGCAGCGTCGATTCAACGGCGAGTTCCAGCGCGTTGAGGGCGTTGCGCGCATCGCCGCCCGCCACGTGGATCAGGTGCTCCAGCGCGTCGTCGTCCAGATCGACTAGCAGGCCGCCGTAGCCGCGCTCCACATCCATGAGCGTGCGCCGGATCAACTCGCGGACGTTGTCGTCGGACAGTGGCTTGAGTTGGAAGATGCGCGATCGGCTGACCAGCGGGCCGATGACCTCGAAGTAGGGATTCTCCGTCGTCGCGCCGATCAAGATGATCGTGCCGTTCTCGACGTGAGGCAGCAGCGCATCCTGCTGCGCTTTGTTGAAACGGTGAATCTCGTCGACCAGCAGGATGGTGCGCTGGTGATACATCTTCAAGCGCTCTTTGGATTCTTCGACGATGCGGCGGATGTCGCCCACGCCCGACATTACGGCGTTGATCTGCTCGAAGTGGCTTTTGGTGGTGTTAGCAATGATCGACGCGAGCGTAGTCTTGCCCGTGCCCGGTGGCCCCCATAACAAGATCGAGGAGAATAGCTTATCGGATTCGATGGCGCGCCGCAAGAGCCGCCCCGGCCCCACGAGATCGTCCTGTCCCACGTACTCGTCGAGCGAACGCGCGCGCATCCGCGCGGCCAACGGCTGGCTGCGGGCCATGATCGCCTGCGCGGCGTGATCGAACAAATCGGGGGCGGGAGAGGAGGAACGTTTCATGAAGCGCTAATCACAGGCGCTCGATTACTGCGTATTCGTAATCGAACTCTGACCAGGCGAGAAGGAAATCTTGCAATGGAACAGATAAGGGCGCGTCATCAAAAGCAGGATCATTGAAGTAAACCGTTTCGCCCACCAAGCCTACTAAAACAACGGCGTGCGCATCTTCAATTCGCCAGTGCGGCAATGCTTCCGTCTTCAAGAAAATGATGCAAGGCAGTTGGCGCGCCAGATGGTGATGCAAATCCGCTTCAGTGCCCTGCTCGAAAATGACCGCGCAGCCTAACGGGCTTAAGAGGCGGACGTTATCAGCGGGTGTTCCAAATGAGCGAGTATGCAGCAAACGCGCGAGGTATTCTTCAGTGTGGTCTTTGCCCAGATAAGCCAACACCATCCGCGCGCAGGCCGGCAAACAGCGCCCATCCCGACTCTGCTTAAAGTGCGGTATGGTCAGCCAGTCGCTCGGCATGGTCGCTGATTTCTTTCAAAGTGTTGTCGCCGGCCAGGACTTCACCGGTTTGCGCATCGATGTCGATTTGTCCGACCTGTCCCCGGCGACCTTGCGAAGCTGTGGACAAGAAGATGGGCACCCGCCAGCAAATCACTTTGTCGGTGACCACCAGCTGCGGCTCAGCGCCGAACAGCCCCGTACCGATACGATTCAACACAAACACATTCGCCTTCCGTTTGGCCGTATACGCCGTGACGTTAAGGGTAGCCGAGACGTTGATGCTGATATTCAATTGCGCAGCGGGCAGTTGCGGCACCATTGATTGAAGTTCAACTGACATATGCGCCTCCCGGTGCAGTTGCTTTCTATATTGTAGCACACCCGCTTCGCCGAAATTCAATTTTGCGGGTCAACGGCCGGCTACGTGCTAGGGGGCTTTCATCGACGAGTAAGACGCGGGGATGAGATTTTGTAGATGCGCGCTTGTTCCGAGATCTCGCGAACGTAGACAGGCCGCTGGCCGAAGCGTTGACGCACGGGCGCAATCACACTGCTGAAGTCCGGGCCAAACTCCACCGGCTGTCCATCGACGATGGCGACCCATTCGCCGCGATGAGTCTTGAGCAGTTCGGGCAGTAAACGTTGAAAAGCAGCGCGTTCCTGCTCGAAGTCCAGATCGGCCGGCAACGGCTGCGCCACTAAGGCCTGATACTCAGCAAAGGGGACCACCACAGCAACCGGCTCGCCGTTACGCCGAATCACGATCGTGTCACGGCCGATGGCCTCGTCGTCGGCGTTGACCAAATAGGGTACAGAGACTTCTTTGAGGGTATGTGTGGTCATGTTGCGCTCTATTTCAATTATACCTCGCATCGACAGCGTATGTGGCGCAGTCCAAGAGAACAAGAGCGGGGGAGAAGGAACGCTTCACAGCGGGCATTATACCGCAGTGGCGATTCAGCGAGCGGGCGAGTCAGCGCAGCGGTTGCCCTGCTCATCCGCGCCCCTCAGTTGATCTGAATCCGGCGAACATGCCGTTATCGATGAGATGAACGACGGGGAACAGAAAAATCGCGGAAGACAGATTAGTTGTGAGCACGACCGCCTTCCCGCTGACTTGCTGATTCGTTGACTCGCGTCAATTACGGCGTCTCGATCCACTCCTTCAACAGCTCAGCCAACTTCGCTTTGCCCACATACCCCTCGGCGATCTTCAGGAAATCCTGCGGATAAGCCACGCCGTAGCGATGCTGCTTAAAATAGTCCTGCAGCAATTGGTTGAACTTCTCGTCGCCGATTTCATCATAGATGGCGTTGAAGAACAGCGGCGCTTTGCCGTACACAATCGCGCCATACTCGCTTTCCGAATAGCCGCTCACCGGCAGATCGGAGCGCTTGTCGTCCGGGGTATCTTTCACTCGTTCGTAGCGACCCTGCAGGTTCTCGAGATAACCGCGCAAGCCTTGCTGGCCGTACATCTCGCGGAAATACAACCCCGTCGTGAACTGCGTCAGCGCCTCGTCCAGCCACGGCTCATCGATCTGATCGTTGCCGACCAGGCTGTACCACCATTGATGCGCCACTTCGTGCGCCGTGGCGCTTTCGTAGAAGATCGGGTTCCTTTCGAACAACCCCTCGGCCAGCACGATCAACCCCGGATATTCGATACCGCCTGCCGTGGTGGGCGTAGCGATCAGATCGAGTTCGTTGAACGGATATTCGCCGATGCGCTTGTCGTAGGTGCGCAGCGCATCCGCCACGACTTGTAGGCCGCGCGTTCCTTCTTCGGCGAATTCCTCGCGGTAATACGAATTGATCTTGACGCCGTCGATCGTGTCAGACTTGACCTGATAGTCGGAACTCATGGCAATCATGAAATCGCGCATGGGGCCGCTGACGCAGCGCTGATATTGCTGACCTACAGGCGCGGCCTGCGATTCACACACGCCTGATGCGGCGATGACCTGGTCAGCAGGCGCGGTAATGTTGACCTGATAGAGCGCCGTGTCGCTGAACACGGCGTCGCCATAGCCCGGTCCCAGCGTGATGTTCCAGCCTTCGTCGTCATACGCTGGAATCTGTGGATAGAAATTCGGCAACGTCAATATGTCATTGTGCAAGCCGAACTGGTTATAGCCCGCATCGACGTCAAGGACGGGCACCCGCCCGGTGTATTCCAACGCCAGATCGACCGCTTCACCGGGCGGCAGGGGTTCGGGCAAATCGATCTTCATCAAGACGTTGCCCGGCTTGAACTGCGGCTGCACCGTTTGACCATCCAGCTTTACCGACTCCACTTTCAGCTTGCCGCCGTAGGAAGACAGGTTCGCAAACAACTTGAAGTAGATCTCGTTCAGCGGTTCCGTTTCCGTGTTGGTGTAGCGCACCTGCTGTCTGGCCGAATAGGACATGAGATCCGGAGCGATCTCCAGATCGATCTGATACTGCGGCACGTCGCCAAACCGATCGACCTCGGCGGCGAAGTCGGATTTCATCGCCGCGCGATAAGGCGACAGATCGACTGACGGCAACGCCGGAGCCGAGGCGGAGGCTGTGGCCGTCGGTGCAGAAGTGACGGCAGGCAGCGGGGTTGGCGCAGACGCAATTGGTTGTACCGGAGCCGCCGTGCAAGCGACACAGATAACAACGAGAGCAATCAAAAGTAATCGGCGCATGGAACTCTCCTGGCGGGATCATGAGGTGGTGCACATGATCTACGCGACAGTATGGCTTTTGGTTCATTGCTTCAGGCGTGTGATGGGTATTCCAACAGCGCGCCGCACTGCGCGCAGCGCTGCACGGTCGATCGATAAGTGAGGTGGTCGTCGGGGCAGTGTTTTCGATCAGGCCCGGCGGCCTGCGCGATGACGTGCTCGACCAGATCGCGGCTTAGCCCGGTGTTGATCAACTTCTGCCGCGCCATCTCGATCGGCGTGCCGCTGTCCAGATCGGCCTGCGCCTCGCGTGCGAAGCGATCGAGCGGCGTGTTCGGCGGGATTGGCATGGACAGCACGTCCTGCTGGAAGTCCGTGCGGCAGGTCTGGCAGGTGACGAACTCGCCGATCTGGTTGAGGGGAAAGACGGGAATGAAGTACATCGCAAACCAGTTTCGTGCCTGGCGCAGTTCGTAGTCACGCTGCATTTTGCACTGCGGACAATAGAACTGGCCGATACCAATGGTCTTGTAGCGGACTTTGTTGCCAAAGATAATGATCATGATCCCCAACTCTTAAGCGCGATGGCGCAAGGTCGCTAAGGCGCAAAGCGACATCCCTGTGCTTCTTGTTGAGGCACCTTAGCGACATCGCGCCTCTGCGCCATTGCGTTAGGCTTTGCCGGCGAGATTGTATCACGCCTTGCTCCTTATGCACTACGCATCCCGCCTCAACCGCTTGCTCTGCTTGTACGAAAAAATATCCACCACTTCCCCGGCCCGGTGCCGATCCTGCATGCGTGTCCAGAATCCCACGCCCAGCAGATCGCCGTGCGCTTGCAGGAACGCTTCGCGCAGACGCGGTGGCAGGCCAAAGAACCGGATGAACTCTTCGGGAAAGATGTCATTGGGGCCAACGTAGAACCACGGATCGGCGCTCATTTCTTCGTCGGTATCATCCGATTCCGGCAGTTCGCGGAAGTGGCAGTCGGTCAACAGGCACAACTCGTCGTAGTCGTAGAACACCACGCGCCCATGCCGCGTGACGCCAAAATTCTTCAACAGCATATCGCCGGGAAAGATGTTGGTCGCGGCCAGGTCTCTCACGGCCTGACCATAATCGTAAACCGCTTCACGCGCGGCTTCTTCCGGCTGTTCCCGCAGATACAAATTCAAGGGCGTCATGCGCCGTTCCGTGTACAGATGCTTGATGGCGATGTCAGCATCGGTTACTGTCACGCTGTTGGCCGCCGTCTTCAACAGTTCAACCACCAGCTCGTCAGAGAAACGGCTGCGCTCAAACTCCAGATGCTCGTACTCCTGCGCATCCACCAGCCGTCCGGCTTTATCGTGCTTGAAGACCAGCGCGTATTTCTCCATCACTTCCTGGCGCGTTGCCGTCTTGGGGTAGGCAAACTGATCTTTGATGATCTTGAAGACCACATCGTACGACGGCAAATCAAAGACCAGCATGACCATGCCCTTGTCGCCGCGCGCAATCTCGAATTTATCGGTGGAAATAGCCAGGTGGCGCAGCAGGTCGCGGTACAGTTCGGTCTTGCCGTGCTTGTTGTAGCCGATCGAGATGTACAACTCCGCCACCCGCTTCAATGGCAGGATCGATTTGAGGAATTCGATCGTTTCGTGGGGATTTTCCGCTTCGACGTGAAAGTACGATCGGGTGTAGCTGAAGACGACGCTGACGTCGTCCTCGTCCATGAGCACCGCATCGACGACGATCCCTTCCGGCGGGTGGCGCAGCGCCAGCACGAGCGGAATCGTGCGCCCGCCCGATCGGATCCGCCCGAAGATGTAGGCCCCCGTGTTGCGGTAGAAGATCGCCTTGAGCGTGTCCACCGTTTCGATCGAGCGGACGTGAGCCGCTTGCAGTTGATCATCGATCTCACGCGCAGCCAGCGTCACATCGCGATCGAGATCAGCATAGGCCGCGGCAAACGCATACTCGGCCAGCACGTGGCGCAGCAGATCAGCGGTGGCGGGGACAGGCGTGCAGGTATGATACAGCGGCTGCCGCGAGCGCGCAGGCGGCGCGTTGAAATCGGAATCGACGTACTCGCGGCCCGGATCGACGCCGACGGTGGCGAAGATGCGGCGTGTGACAGAGTTGAAGAAGGTTTCAGCAATTTCAAAATCGCCGTAGCCTGCGATGCAGCTTGAATAGCTGGCCTTCATCTGCATCCAGACTGCTTCGTGCTTGACCGCTTCGCCCAGCACGCCACGCGTTTCGTTGACCACCCGATCGACGATCTTCTTGTACAACTCCAGCCGCTCCAGCGCGTCGTCTTGCATGCCGTGCCAGTCGCGCTGTTCAAAGCGAATTTTGGCGCGGCGAGTGATGGAGTTGAACTCCACGCGATAGGCCAGGAACGCCGCATGGATCGCATGCGCGCCGCGCTCGGCCAGTGACTCGATCGGTTCGTTAGACATGCCGCACCGCCTCGCTGAGGTTTGTTCTTACAATATGATCAAACGGCCATAAAGGCAAGCCACCGAGTAACGGCTCAATCGTTGCGCTGCGCGCCGTGCCGTCATTCCCGCAAGAGCAGGAATCCAGAATCTGTGTCGGCAAAACTGGCCAGTGGTCAATCTGGATGCCCGATAGATGCGTTCGAGCATGACGACGGATCGGTTACGCCGCGCCAATCTTGGGGGCGATCAGGTTATCGGGTACAATCGAGCGCACCTGGATCACATGACTTCCACCGAAACGATCGTCGAGCCAACTGAATCCGCCCCTAACCCGATCGCGCCACCACCCGATCGGGCCACCGAGATCGATCGCGGCGCGGGCATTACGCGCGCGGCGGGCATTGTCGCAGCCGGCAACGTGCTCAGCAGCGTGCTGGGCCTGGTGCGCGAGATCGTCAAGAGCGATCTCTTCGGCGCGTCGGGCTTCGTCAGTGCCTACAACGTGGCGGCCTACGTGCCGTCGATGTTGTTCGATCTGCTCGTCGGCGGACTGGTGAGTTCGGCCCTCGTACCCATGTTCAGCGAACTGGCCGCGCGCAAAGATCGCGGCGAGTTGTGGCGCCTGCTGAGTTTGCTCTTGTCTGTCGCCGTCGTGTTCTTGTCTATCGCGGTGCTGCTGCTGGAACTCTTCGCGCCGCAGGTGGCGCGCGTGATGGCGGGCGGCTTCGATGAAGCGTTGCTCAAAGTTACTGCCGACCTGCTGCGCATCACGGTGCCCGCCGTGTTGTTTCTCAGCCTGTCGGCTATTGTTTCCGGCGCATTGTACGCGTTGAAGCGCTTTGCCTTCCCCGCCTTTGCCGCGCCGCTCTTCAATCTGGCGACAATCATCGTGACAATTCTGCTGGCTTCCCGGCTGGGCATCGCGGCGATGGCGCTGGGCCTGCTGGTCGGCTCGATCTGCCAGCTGCTGTTTCAATTGCCCGGCCTGCGCGGCGCGACACTGCGCTGGCATTTTGATCTGCGCGATCCGGCGTTGCGGCGGATCTTGACGTTGTATCTGCCGGTGCTGGCTGGATTGATCATCGGGCAAGTGGCGATTGCGATCAGCCTGAATCTTGCTTCACGCACGGGCGATAAAGGCATCGCGTTGATGGATTATCCCACGCGCTTGATCCAGTTTCCGTTGGGCCTCATTGTCAGCGCCGTCTCGATTGCGATTCTGCCGTCGTTGTCGCGCTCTGCTGCCGAGAACTCCTCGCGCGATTTTCGAGCGACTCTGGCGCAGGGCTTGCGTCTGGTGCTGGTGCTGATCATCCCGTCGACGCTTGGCCTGTACGTGCTGGGCTTCAATATCGTCGAGCTGCTGTACGAACACGGCGCATTCACGCCCGCCGATACGCAAGCCGTGACGCTGATGCTGTGGCTCTATCTGGCGGGCTTGATCTTCGCCGGGATCGATCAACCGCTGGTGTTTGCGTTTTACGCGCGCAAAGACACACTGACGCCGGCGCTGGTCGGCTTGTTCTGCAATGTGGGCATCTATCTGGCCGTGGCGCTGTTGCTGCCTGTGCTGGCGGGCCGCCCGCTGCGCATCACCGATCTCGCCATCGCCAACTCGGTGCAGTGGATGAGCCACGCGCTGATCATGTTGTTTCTGGCGCGGCAGCGTCTGGGTGGACTGGGCGGGTTCGGCCTGTGGAGCCTGACGGGCAAAGCGATCAGCGGATCGATCGTGATGGCGCTGGCTGCTTACGCGGCACTCACTGTCTTGACTGCCATGTTCGGCGCGAGTTCGGTGCTGCGCGAAGGCGTGGGTGTCATCGGCTCGGCAGTGGTCGGTTTCGGCCTCTATCTGGGAATCATGGTACTGTGGAAAGTGCCGGAAGTCGGCATGATGTGGCGCATCTTCCGGCGGCGCGTTGCCTGAGTGTGGGTCAAACGGTATAATCGAAAGAGTAAGGGAGGTTCATATGGGCTGGCAAAACTATATTACGGTTGATCCCAATGTGTGTCATGGACAGGCTTGCCTGAAAGGCACCCGCATCATGGCTTCCGTGGTGCTCGACAACTTGGCGGCGGGTCTGACACCGGACGAGATACTCAAGAGTTATCCGTCTTTGACGCACGAGGCGATTCGAGCCACCATGATCTATGCAGCAGAGCTGGCACGCGAACGAGTGCTGTTGCTTCCGGCGTAACTTAGCTCATGAAATTCAAGATCGATGAAAACTTGCCCATTGAAGTGGCCGATCTGCTCAGCCGGTCCGGTTATGATGCTGCCACGGTGATTGATCAAGCGTTGGGTGGCCATCCAGATGGAGACATCGCCACAGTCTGTCAACGCGAACAACGCGCTCTGGTCACAATCGATACCGATTTCGCCGATATCCGCGCCTACCCACCCCGACTATACGCAGGCTTAATCGTGCTGCGCTTGAAGCAACAAGATAAGCCTACGGTTCTGCAGGTAATGGCGAAAATTCTGCCGACTCTTGCGACTGAACCCTTGGCGGGACAGCTCTGGATCGTCGAAGAGCGCCGCATTCGCATCCGAAGTTAAGAAGCGGCACTAACCGGAGTTTTACCTTTGTCCCAGGACACAAACAAGCCTTCGCTGCCCTCAACGCTGTACACGGAAGACTACTTCCTCAATGCCTGCGAGGGGTACGAAGAATTTGTCGAATCGCAGGGCGAGCGCCTCTCGCGCCGCCTGAGTGAAGCGTTCGCCTACGCCGAGGTAAAGCCTGGTATGCAAGTGCTGGATGTGGGCTGCGGGCGCGGTGAGATTCTGCGCCACGTCACCAAACTCGGCGCGCGGGCATATGGCGTGGACTATGCCGAAGTGGCCGTGAAGTTGAGCCGCGATGCGACCCAGGACGAGCCGACACCGATCGGGGTGTACCGCACCGACGCCAAGCGCCTGCCCTATCCCGACGCCACTTTCGATCGCATCCTGATGTTCGACGTCGTCGAGCATCTGTTTCCGTGGGAACTCGACGCGGCGCTGCAGGACGCCCGGCGCGTACTGAAGCCCCTGGGGATGATGGTGGTACACACGGCGCCCAACCGATGGTACGATCAATATGCCTATCCCTTCGTGCGAGGGGTGCGCCGCCTGCAAGGAAAAAAGTACCCGGCCAACCCGCGTGCGTTGAACGTGGAAGCCAATGTCGAAGTCCACGTCAACGAGCAGAGCATTGTCAGCCTGCGCCGCTATTTGGAACGCGCCGGCTTCACGCAAGTAAGAGTGTGGCTCAACAGCCCGCCGCAGCATCGCAGCGAGAACGTGGTCTTTCGCGCGGCGCGGCACGTGTTGTTTAAGTGGGTGCCTTTCACGTGGTTCTTTGAGCGCGAAGTCTTTGCCGTGGGTGTTAAGCCCGCCCATTGATCATTACTCTATGAACGATCGCCGACCCGTCAAAGAATTGTCCATAGAAGAGCTGGAAGAAATTCTGGCAATTCGCAAGCGCGAGGCGCGCGAAGCGAGACTGAAACGCTTGCGCGCCGAAGGCCGTGTGCTGGATATGCCGGAGGCGGTCTCTGCCGTTTCCGATCAATCTACTGCGTCTCAAGGCGATGCGGCTGCGCTGACCCGCCGCTCCAAGTTCAGCGACGTCTACGAAGACGATCAGGTCAAGCGCCGCTTCGGCCCCAGCCCGCGCACCGTGCGGCGTTGGCGCGATCGCTTGTTGCTGCTCGTCGAGGTGGGCGCAGTTGTCGGGCTCATTCTGATCTTCGTCAACTTGCAGCAGGCGCGCATCGAAACGAATGAAACCGTGGTGGCGGCGCAACCGGCTCAGCCGACCCCGGTCCCCACGCCGCTGATTAACGCGATCGTGTTACCATCGGGCCACCGTCCGCCCATCGCGCCGGGCGGCGCCGCGCCCAACTTCGAAGAGATTCCGGCGCACCTGCGGGCCTACGCCCAATCGATCACGCCGCAGCCCATTCCCACGCCGGGCCCCGGTCAGCCCACGCGCATTCAAATTCCGGCGATCGACGTCGACGCGCAGATCGTGCCGGGCGATACCTGGGAGCAGTTGAAGAAAGGCGTGGGGCATCACATCGGCGCCGCCAATCCGGGCGAACGCGGCAACCTGGTGCTGTCCGCGCACAACGACGTTTTCGGCGAAATCTTCCGTTACCTGGATCAACTTCAACCGGGCGATGAAGTCATCGTCTACTCCGGCTCGCAGCGCTATCGCTACACCATCAGCGAGCGACGCCTGGTCGCGCCGACGCAAGTCGAAGTGCTGGCGCCCACCAACGAACCAACCGTGACGCTGATCTCGTGCTATCCCTATCTGGTGAACAATCAGCGCATCGTGGTGTTCGGACAGTTGAGCCAGTAGTTCTGTGGTAGAATTGGTGTCACTTCCAAATTGAGGTAGCAAGCCAATGGCCAAGAAGACCCGCAAAGTTTTGAAGCAAGAATCGCAGCAGCGCGCCATTCAACAGGCCGTAGCCAATGTGAACGCCGCCGATGCCGTCACCGCTCCGGCCGCTGCCGAGCCGGCCGTCGCCGCTGCGCCCACTCGCGCGTTGAAAGTCGAAATAACGGACGAGCTGGATTTCAAGTTTGTGAGGTCCGATGTACGCCGCAGTCTCACACTGGCCGGCATTTTCGCTGCCGCGATGATCGTCCTGTCGTTCGTCCTGCGCTAGTCGCAGCACCGCTCCAAACGCCAAGAGGCGACCCATTCAAGGTCGCCTCTTTTGTCGCCACCGCTCCTGTGATGAACGCATCGAACGCGGCCTGAGCGGAGTGCGCGGCGTAACGTCAGTGGTTAAGGCTAATCGTGCAGCGGCCGCACATCGGGATCGTGGGCAGGCCCGATCGGGACACGCCCCGCTTCAATCGGGCGAGGAACCAGACGCCGCAGCCAGACCTTCCACATCAGTTCGAGCACTGCGTGCAGCCCTATCGTCAACCACACGTTCTGCGTCAAGGCAAACAGAGCTGCGCTCAAAGCCAGCAGCACGCCGCGCCGCAGCCAGTTCTGCCGCTCTTCCGGCAGCGGGCTCAAGCCGTTGCGGATCAACACCACAATCCACTCGACACCCACCAACAACGCGCCGAAGAGGACAGCCGCATAGACATCGCCCAACAGAATCAGGGGCGCGGCGCGATAGAACGCCCAGTGGACCTCGGCGTAAATGGCTTCGACGATCACCGCTCCGCCCGATCGATCGTCGACGCCCAGCGGTCGGCCGGCACGCGCGATCTGCCGGCTGGCCACACCCATCGGGAGCAGGACGATCGCACCCAGCGTCAGGGCCGTGCTCAAGCCGCGCAGCCATTCAGCGGGAGACCAGCCCAGGATCGATCCGCCGGTGCCCGTCAGGCCCATATCGATCGAGGCAATGCTGCCCGTCAGCAAAGCGGCGTACGGCACACCGATGAAATAGACCAACCGCAGAAACTGTTCGAGGAGGCGACCGCCCCTGATGGCCCGCAGCTGATCCAGTTGCGCGGAACTGACGAACAAGATCGCCAGCACGGCCACGGTCATGGAGGCCAGAGTCCAGACAACCGGCAGGAGCTGCGTCTCGGTCATGACTGGATGCGCTCCAGCGGAAAGCGCAGCATAACGCGCGTACCCTGACCCATCGCCGAAGCGATGGACAATTTGGCTTTCAGCACTTCGGCGCGCTCACTCATGTTGACCATGCCCAGGCTGCCGCGCTTGTCGTAGTTGGCCTGCACTTTGGCCACGTCGAAACCGATGCCGTTGTCGCGCACTTCGATCAAATAAGTGGCAGTCTCGCGGCGCGCGCCGATCCAGATATCGGTGGCCTGCGCATGTTTGCGCGCATTGCCCACCGCTTCTTCGATGACGTAGAAAATCATGCCCTGCGAGTCTTTGTCCAGCTTCTCCGCATTCTCATCCAGCTCAAGATGCACGTTGAGGGTAGGTTCAGTGTCGTGCAGTTTCTGCACCAGCGTTTCCAGGGCGGCTCCCAGGCCCTGCGTTTCCAGAATCAGCGGGCGCAGTGTAAACAACATCTGGCGGATTTCTTTGGTAGTCGAGCGCGCCAGTGTTTCGATCTTTTCCAGTTCTTCGGGCACGCGCGCCGGCGATCTCTGCAGCAGGGTGCGCGCGTAGTTGATGCGCATGGCGATGGCGGCCACGCTCTGCGTGGGACCGTCGTGTAGATCGCGTGCCAGCTTTTTGCGGGCGTCTTCTTCAATCTCGACGATGCGCGCCTTTTCGGCCTGCAGGCTTTCAAAGAGCTGCGCGTTTTGCAGGGCAATGGTGGCCTGATTGCACACCGCCGTCAACACGTCGATGTTGTCCCGCGTGAACACATTCTGATCGGGACTGGCAAACAGCGCCACGCCATAGTTTTCGAAGCCGGCCCGCAGCGGCACACAGACGGAGGAGACGCAGCGATGCAGCGCCGTGTACGTCGTCAGTTCGGCGTCGTGCTCCAGATCCGTGCAGACAATCGGCTCGGCATGCGCTAGAGCCCGTGATACCGCGCCGGCCGGATTGAGCTGCAGCGTGAGTTTCTCATCGTGGCTGGTCAAATGCCGCGAGGCTGCCACCACCATGCTGTCAGTTGACAGCAGCAGCACCATGCTGATGATGCGCGTGGAAGCCGGCCCCATTTCTTTCAAGCCCAGAATGCTGACGTCCAATACCGCATCCAGAATGCGCTGATAATTAAGCGTGGCGCTTAACGTGCTGGCCATCTCGAAGATGGCGCGCGCCTGTTCGCGCGTGGAGCGGAGCCGCTGCAGCTCGCGCTCATCCTCGATCTGTGTGCGTTCCACCGTCTGCTTGCGGATCAAAGTACCCAGAACACCGGCGACCAACGCCGTGCCGATCGGCACCAGCAGGGCCGGCCATTGGCCACCCATGCCCAAGTATGCCAGGCTAATGGCGGCCGTCGTGATCAGGTCAATGATGGGATCGAAGCGCAGTGCCGCGGTCAAAATTGGGAATAACGCATAGTAAAACAACGGACTGGACGCCCCGCCCGTGATCACCAGCAGCGCAACCGTAACAATCGTATCGACGATCAACCCCGCTGGTGCCAGCAGCCGCGCAGATACATCAAAAATCAACAAGATCATCGCCGCCAGGTTGAAGACCGCTGCAATGGAGACAAGGATCAGGACGGTTTGAGGAAGATTGTCTTCAGTCGTTGGCGGTGTAGTGGGGCTGAGCAAGAGCACCGGGACTACGCTGAGCAGCATAAACCAGCGCAGCCCGATGATCCACCAGTCAACACGTGAGGCGCGGGACGATGAGGAACGCAACTTGAAAGACCTCGGTTGATAAGTTCAGAATCCAGACAAAAAAGACCGCAGTCGCGAGGGGCGGCGCCCGCGCATCCGCGGCCTGGTTGTGTGGGCAATACCACATTCGCCCATATGATGCTCACGATTGTACCATAAGCAAACGGGCCGGCCAAAAGACTCCCGGACTCACGCAATCACCTCCAGTTCCACAGTCTGCAGTTGAGCGGAGCTGCTGCCGATCATGAGATCGAACCTTCCCGGTTCGACGATGCGTTCCAGATGCTCATCGAGAAACGATAGCTGATCGGGTGTGATCTCAAACTCGATCGTTTGGGCCTCGCCTGGCGCGAGCGTGATCCGCCGCAAGCCTTTCAATTCTTTCACCGGCCTCGTCACCGAACTGATCTGATCGCGCACGTACAGCTGCGCCACCTCATCGCCTGCGCGAGCGCCCGTGTTGACCACAACAACGCGGACTCGCGCCGCACCGCCGGGTTTAGTCTGCGCCGGAGTCACTTGCAGATCACGATATTCAAACGTCGTGTAACTTAGGCCGTGCCCAAAGGGGAATAATGGCGCGTTGCTGTTAAACAAGTAGCCGCGCCGAGCGCTGGGCTTGTGATTGTAAAACGCGGGCAGCTGCCCGACCGAACGCGGAAACGTGATGGGCAATCTCCCGCCCGGATTCACGTCACCAAAAAGCACGTCGGCTACCGCCGTGCCGGTTTCTTGCCCCAAATACCAACCCTCCAGAATCGCAGGAACATGCTCGGCGATCCAATTGATCGAGAGTGGCCGCCCGTTGATCAACAGCACGATCGTCGGCGTGCCGGTCGCCACGATCGCTTTCACCAGTTCATCCTGCCTGCCGATTAGATCGAGGCTGTCCCGATCACCCAGATGATCCGCGCTCCAACCTTCACGGCACGTGCCTTCGTTCTCTCCCACCACCACCAGCGCGACATCGGCCGACTTCGCTACGGCAACTGCTTCGGCGATACGCACGGCATCTTCAGCCGGATCGCTCGGTCTTACTTCATCGTTCCACCAGGCCTGCCAGCCTTGCACGCCTTCGGTGATGCGGCAGCCCTCGGCATACAACACCTGCGCGCGATGGCCTACTTTACGGCGAATGCCTTCCAGAACACTTACGGCGTAAGGCGGCTCAGCGCTGTAACCGCCCGGATGGAGATCGGCGGCGTTAGGGCCGATCACCGCGATCGCGTGCAGCTGTTTCTGATCGAGCGGCAGCAGCGCCCCTTCGTTCTTCAACAACACGATCGCCTGGTGCGCAGCCCTCAAGGCCAACGCTTGATGCTCGGCGCAGTTGGTGATCTGCTCGGCGCGATCAGGATCAACGTAGGGATTTTCGAAGAGGCCCAGCAGGAACTTGGCGCGCAGCACTCGTGTCACCGCCCGATCGATCAACGCTTCGGGGACGGCTCCGTCGCGCACTTGCGCGCGCAATAAAGGGAAGCAACTATCGAGTTCAAAGTCGATGCCTGACTGCAGCGCCAGACGCGCCGCCTCAGCGTTATCGGCCGCGACATGATGCTCGGTGCACAACTGCCCGATGCCGCCTCCATCGGACGTGATGAAGCCGTCGAAGCCCCACTCTTGCCGCAGGATATCGCGCAATAGCCAGGTGTTGATATGCGCTGGGATGCCATCGACCTCGTTGTACGACGCCATCACCGACTGCACGTGCGCCTCGGTGACGGCAGCTTCAAAAGGCCGCAAGAAGAATTCGCGAATGTCGCGTTCGGCGTAGTTAGCGGGTGCGCCGTTGTTGCCGGCCTCCGGTTGGCCGTGCACGGCAAAGTGTTTGGCGGTCGCGATGACGTGTTGATCGTTGATCGGCAGATGATCGCCTTGCAAGCCGCGAATCGCCGCTACGCCGATTCGCGCTACCAGATACGGATCTTCGCCGTAGGTTTCCTCCGTGCGACCCCAACGCGGATCGCGCGCTAAATCGAGTACGGGGGTCAACGCATAGTTACCGCCGCGTGCTCGCGTCTCTGCCGCTGTCGCAGCAAAAACTTCTTGCACCAAATCGGGATTCCATGTGCTGGCTAAGGCAAGCGCTTGCGGGAAGCTGGTGCTGCCCTGCGCCATGAGACCGTGCAACACCTCGTCGATGGCGAAGGCCGGGATGCCCAGGCGCGTCTGCTCGATCAGGAAACGCTGAATCTGATTGTAGACCAGGGCCGTGTCGCGCGGTGTGCTGTGCAGCCCCAGACGCGATACCGCACCCACTCCCTGTTTGAAAGGGCCCTTCAACCGATCGAGATCGTAATCTCCTGTGATCGCCTCGCCGACCCAGCCTAACACCGACATTTGCGCGATCTTTTCTTCAAGCGTCATGCGGCTGACTAGGTCGGCTGCGCGTTGTTCGATAGGCAGCCGGGGGTCGCGATACGGCGGCTGAGATTCAGGTGTCATGACATCCTCGCAAGAAGGGGAATGGACAGCATTGTAGCAGAAATGGAAAACGGCCCGCGCAGCGTCGCAGACCGTGATGGTGGGCGATATAGGACTTGAACCTACGACCTCACGGATGTGAACCGTTAGGACTCCGCTTGAGTCTCTGGTGCTCACGGCTTGCCAATTTGGGGAGCCGTGAGCGTTTCGTTTGACGCCGTGCCGTGAAAACGGCTGAGGCATTATTTGCTGATATTAAATGGCGCTTCCTAGCAATCTTGTAGGAACCGTTGATAGCAAACCCAAGTCTGGTGCGTCACTTACCCTTGTTAAGATCATGTTCTGCCTGCTGATCGCGAAGGACACGCAAAGCGCGAATTTGGTCTCTGATACAGTCGCGATCGCGCTTGGGGAGTTGGTAAAAATCTCTAAGCATTTGCGCTACTTCTTCGCTTTCTATCGGCATACGCTGCTCGATGCCCGCGCGGCGCATGACCTCATAGATGCTAATACCGAATGCTTGGGCGATGCCACGACAAACTTCAAGGCCGGGCTTGCGCTCTCCATTCAAAACTCGATTGATTGAGGACGAGTTAATGCTTCCTCTACGAGCTAGCTCAGATTGAGACCACCCCCGTGATTGCAGTTCCCCATTTAACCAAGCCGTAAATTCTGTTTTCATTGACGGAATGAGGTTCTCTTGGAATTGCTGTGGGGCGCGCCAGATGTGGGGTCGCTCCTCAAGTAAATAAACGGTATCCTTCCAAGTCAAGATACAGGCGTTGGAAGATGTGCCCGGCCTTGAACAGGCCGTAGCAGCGCCGTTTGAGCACCTTCACTTTGTTGTTGAAGCCCTCCACAAAACCGCTGGTCTGTCGCTGGTGGAAGGAGTTGAGGATTTCATCCCGCCAGTTGGTGAGGGTGGTCAGGAACTGGTTGAAGCAGTTCAAGCCGCTGGCCTGTCCTTTGGCCGACCACGCCGTGATCTGCCGGAAGGCGTCCTCTTTGGACAAGGGCGCATCGAAGATCGCCGTCAGTGTCTCGCGCAAGGTGTAGGCCACTTGCAGCGCCGGGGCATAGCTGAACAACTGCTCCAGCCGGGCTTGGTCGTCAGGCGGCAGGTCGGTGGAACGGTGGCGAAAGAGCCACATGACCCCGTGGAATTGCTCATATGTCTCGGCGGGGAGTTCTTTTTTCAGTCGCTTCATTTCCTGTTTGCGCAGGGTGTCGGCGGCTGCGTAGTAGTGCTCGGCCACGTGGAAGCGGTCAACGACCAGTTCCACCTGGCACTCCGGATCGGTCTGCAAGGATTCACGCACGGCGTTCACGTAGCCGTCCCACATATCGGTGCAGACGGTGCGCATGGTGCGCCGCAGGGGTTGCGGGATGGCGTCCAGGAACTGTTTCACCGTGGCCTTCTCGCGGTTGGGCAAGACGGCCAACAGAGGGGTCCGGCCTTCGAGGCGCGTCGTGATGATGGCCACCAAGTCGCGGTGGCCTGTCTTGCAGGCAATCTCATCGATGCCGATGACGGTCAACCGCTCGAACTCGCTCCACTGAACTGTGGTGGTGATGCGATGCTCTAGGAGGCCTTGCCCCGCATCGGAGGTCAGCCCCTCCTGGCGCCCGACATCCTCCAGGGGGCTGTTGACCAGTTGCAGCAGGACATGGTCTTCGTAGGCGCGGGGATGGGGACTCTCCGTTTGCCGCCAAACCACCGTCTGGGTAGTTGTCACAGTCTGCCCCGGCGACGAGCAGTCAGGGCAGACAAAGCGACGGGGATGGAGGGTGACAGAGGTGGGCCGCCCCCACACGGCCAAATGGCGCACGGTGACCGGCTCGCCATAGCCGTGCGACGCGGTGATGACCTGCCCGCAACGGTGGCCTAGCACTTGATCAACGGTGCTTTCCACTGTGATCTGACAAGCGCCTTGATCGTCCAGATAGGCATCCAAGATGGTCACATCCGCCAAGTCCAATGGACTAGATAGCGTGGGGGAGCGAGTGTTCGTGAAGTTTAGTCGAATAGGCAGAGGTCTGGAGTCTCCTGCCTGACGTTGGACTGGACTGAATTCTACCCTGTCTGTTCAATGGTGCATGCCCACCAGATATGGGGGCTCCTACAGCAATTCCTGAAGAACCTACACGATTAAAAAACGAGAGTCAAAATGGCTGCCAAATCCACCACAAGAGCACTGATCCCGACCGCGCCAAACACAGAACTGACCTTATCAGCGGTCGACTTTTCATCCCTGATCGCCGAGTGGCACGTGGCGCTCGATCGGCGTGTAGCGGCTGGGGAGTTGGCGCCAGCCACGCACTCTGCCTACACGATCGGTGCCGCCAAGTTCATCGCCTGGGCGCAGACAAAACCACTGGCAACCGTGACACGCAATACCATCCAAGATTGGATTGCCGCGTTGCGCATGGCCGGCCACAAGCCTGGCTCGATCAACACCTGGCTCAGCGGACTGCGCGCATTCTATACCTGGGCGCTGGCCGAGCGGCGGCTGACGAGCGATCCGACGGCAGGCCTCAAAGGAGCGAAGCGCAAAGGCACGACGCGCCAGCATAAGCGGGCAGCCTTGACCGATCAGGAAGTGATGCGTGTGCTGAGCCAGCCCGACACGGATACACCGATCGGGATGCGCGACAAAGCGATTCTGGCGCTGATGGCCTACACGGCGGCGCGCACGATCGAGGTGCACCGGGCCGATCTGGCCGATCTGAAAAGCGAAGCGGGGCAAATGGTGCTGCACGTGCAGGGGAAAGGCCGCGACGAAAAAGACGAGCTGATCGTGATTGATAATCCTGCCGCGGCCGGAGCGCTTCACGACTGGTGAGGGTCCGTGGTGATCAATCTGGTCCGCTGTTCGTATCATTGTCGGACCGTAGCCACGGCGCGCGATTGTCACTGCGTGCGTTGCGTCACCTGATCAAAAGTTACTATCTGGCAGCAGGTGTGCTGGGGAAAGACAAGACCGCCCACAGCCTGCGCCACGCGGCAATCAGCAATGCGCTCCGGCACGGCGCGCCGGTGCAGAAAGTCGCGGCGATGGCGCGCCACGCGTCGATCGAGACGACGATGATCTACTTCCACGAGATAGATCGGTTGAGTGATCCGGCGGAACGCTATATCTCCTACAACGGCGCGGATGGCGACTTGGGGAATGCCTGAGCGACGAGTATCACGAATCGCCCTTTCTAAAAGTCGTAGTTGATCAAATTTCGCGCGCCGGGCGTGTATTCATGTGATCTGGCGGCGGTGAGTGAGGTGGAGGTGACTGCCTGATTTTGGCCTCTCAGTTCGCAACTGTAAGGGCGGCCAAGCAGTCTCTTTTCGGTTTGCACAATCTATGGTAGTATGAATTTAAGTCAATAGAGCGGAGTGTGCTATGTTACGCATCAAGGGTATCTATGATGGACAGAAGGTTGTGCTGAGCGAGCCAGTCATGCTGCCGGCCAACACCGCGGTTGAAGTGATTTTCGCTGACCCGGCAGTAGAAAAAGAGCAAGCCTACTGGCAGCGCCTGATCGAGCAAGGCCTCGTCAAAACCGTGCGGCCTGAGCGGCGAGCGCCGCGTCAAGCACCAGCCCCCGTGTCAATTGCAGGTGAACCAATCTCTGAGACGATCATAGCGGAACGGCGTTGATGGCGCACTATTACCTGGACAGCAGCGCTCTGGTCAAGCGCTACGTCACTGAGCGCGGTACGACTTGGGTCGAGGATCTGTGTGAGGCTCGCGCCGGGCATATGATCTATACAGTGCGAGTTTCTGGCGCGGAAATCATCGCCGCGTTATTCAGGCGAGCCCGCAGCGGCTCACTGTCGCTGGCGGCAACGCAAGCCGAAGCTGCCCAATTCAAAATCGATCTCGTCAACGATTATCAGGTTGTAGAAGTGACAGAGTCAGTCGTCGATATCGCCATGCGGCTAGCTGAACAACATGGCTTGCGTGGCTATGATGCGGTTCAATTAGCAGCGGCACTCAGTGTGCATGCGGCGCGCGCCACGGCCGGATTGCCTCTGCTCAATTTTGTTTCTGCAGACACAGAGTTAAACACCGCTGCGGCCGCTGAAGGCCTGCCTGTCGAAGACCCCAACGCTCACCCTTAAAACTTAGCGCGCCGCTTGAATCCTGCCAAACGAATGTCCACAGCTGATACCCTTACAAATTTGAGATTCGGCTAAATTCATGCCTGACTTGAAAATTGGAAGATCATAAATACGCCCTATTTTAGGGCATATGATCAATGCCTTCTGACGCCAATGTATGAGCAAATAGACCAATTCCGGAATTTGTAAGTGTATCAGTGTCCACAGCCTGCTTGCCTTTGGCGTTTGGCAGGGTCATCGTTCTGAACAACTGCAGCGTTTTTGCTTCGCCCCTTCCTCAACGCAGGATAACCACTACCGCAGCTGAACATCGATCAAGAAGTGTGCGGGATAGCACTCTATCTATCAGACTCAACAAAAAGAGGCCGGAGATTATTGAGATCTCCGGCCTCTTTTGTTACGGCTGGCTGTTCAGTTGTTTGAAATAGGCGTGCGCGTCGCCGGCCAATAATTCACACCCAGCGTAAAAGGTTGTGCCATTCTGGTTTGCCTCTACTTGCCGACTTCGTCATATCGAAAACAATCCACCGTATGATCATTCACCATGCCAGTCGCCTGTATATGCACAAACTGGGCTCAATGTTCCACCACTACCAGCGTTACATCAACCAACACATCAAGCGCGACACATCTGGTGAAATTGACTCTCGGTGGCCTTTGTGATAAAAATACCGTTAGAAGATAATGCCTTCCGGTGTTTTTATCATGTCGAAAACTCACAGCACCCAGAAAGCCCTGGACATTTTCAGGCAGCACAACGGCCAACTTCGCACCAGCGAAGCCCTTCGGTTGGGCATTCACCCTGCCACGCTGTACGCCCTGCGTGATACGGGTGAACTCGATCAAATAAGTCGCGGCCTCTATCGGCTGGCAGACCTGCCCCCGCTCTCCAATCCCGATCTGGTGGTGGTCGCGCGCAAGATCCCGCAAGCGGTGATTTGTCTGATTTCAGCGTTGGCATTTCATGAACTGACGCTGCAAATTCCTCATGTGGTTGATATAGCTCTTGCGAGTCACACTGAACGCGCGATTTTGAAGCAGCCGCCCATCCGGGTTTATTGGTATTCGGGACTGGCTTTCACCGAGGGCGTTGAAGTGCATCAAATCGATGTAGTTCCGGTGAAAATCTATGGGCCAGAAAAGAGCCTGGCCGATGCCTTCAAATATCGCAACAAGATTGGCCTGGACGTCGCATTGGAGGCCCTGAAGTTTTTTAGGCAACGGCCAACCTTCAATGCGGACAAACTGCTGCACTATGCGCGGATCTGTCGCGTCGAAAAAATCATGCGGCCGTATCTGGAGGCCCTGGCATGACGAAAGACCTGGCCAGTTCAGTCCACCAGCGTTTGATGAATCGGGCTAAGGCCGAGCAACGTCCGTTCAATGAGCTGCTGCACTATTTTGTGCTGGAACGATTCCTGTATCGGTTAGGCACATCACCGTACGCCAGGCGCTTTGTCCTGAAAGGTGCGCTGATGTTTAACGTTTGGCAGGGACCATCTGCCCGGCCAACCCGCGACATCGATCTGGCCGGCCACATGGCAAACACTGTCGAAGAGTTGGTCTCCACGATCAAAGCGATCGGCCTGACGCCCGCCCCGATTGAAGACGGTCTGGAGTTCCTGCCGGAAACGGTCAGCGGCGAGCCCATCATTGCCGGGGCCGATTACGAAGGGGTTCGGGTGAGCGTGATCGCCAGGCTGGGGAGTGCGCGCATCCCATTCCACGTTGACATTGGCTTCGGTGATTTGATCTACCCCGCTGCGACATCCGTCCAATTACCGGCGCTCCTCGATTTTCCACCGCCCGTGCTGCAGGGCTACAGCCGTGAAAGTGTAATTGCCGAGAAGTATCAGGCTATGGTTCATCACGGTAAAATTAACAGCCGTTTGAAAGACTTTTACGATGTCTGGCTGCTCGCCAGCAAGTTCGAGTTTGACGGCGTGACCTTGGCGCAGGCGATTCGTACCACGTTCGAACAGCGACAGACTGATCTTGTGCCGACCCCGACGGCCTTCGCACCGAGTTCGCTGCAGAGACGGCTCGACAGCGGCAGTGGACCAGCTTCTTGACGCGGAGTCAGATCGCCGATGCCCCAGTGAATTTGATCGATGTCGCCGCAATGTTGAAGTCGTTTCTTCAGCCCGTAACGTTCGCCCTGATCGCGCGTCAGGACTTCCATCAGCACTGGCCGCCTGGTAGTCCGTGGCTTACAGCCTGAGTATCCCCTTGATACAAGAAACGAAGCATCATTTTCTCTCTCTGAACCGCTTCCGTGCCGGCCATTTACATCGTACTCGAACCGAACGTCTCACTCTTCAACGAGCGCAATCTGAGTCAATTTCAATTTGGCCTACGCCTCTTGGATTGCTTCCTAACCCATGATATACCGATCCCCAGCGTGCTAAGCTTTCGCCAGAAAGTATCCAGAAATAAACAGTAGGTGCATAATCAACATACAACCCCTGCTGTAGCTTAAGCCAAAGTGCAAGCGTCAGACAATTTTGTATGTCGTTTATGCACCTACTGGAAATAAATTGTGCATCCGATTTTTGCGGAGCAATTGATCAATTGGTTCGCGAGCACAGACAAGCGGCTGATTCAGGTTTGCTCACAGTTTCCAGTTATCCACCGGGCTGGCGTTTTGATGATCGCGCTTCACATCGGCCTGCACGAAGTGGGCGTAGTGCTCGACCATCTCAAAATCCGAGTGACCAAGCAAATCTTTCAACGCCATCATCTGTCCTCCGTTTCTGAGGTACTCGGTCGCAAATGTATGTCGAAACCTATGTGGGTGGACGTTGGTGATGCCAGCGCGTTCTCCGAGACGACCAACGAGTCGGCGCAGGGCGTGGCGCGTCATGGGACGTGTGTTAGCGTTGTCTACGGTGAACAGGTAACCCTCTGGTCTGCTTGATTCCAAGCGGACATCGAGATGTTCCCACATCAGTTTAGACGTGCGATTTCCAAAATGCACCACGCGGTTTTTGTCTCCTTTTCCGTGCGGCACCACGATGGCGCGCTGCGCCAGGCTGACGTGTTTGAGTTGCACATCACATAGCTCTTGGGCGCGCATCCCGGTATCGAGCAACAGCTTGACGATGAGTTTGTCGCGCAGCGCAGTATGGCGCAATGAGACAGTGTCTTTGGTAGCCCAGCGCGCGGTGTGGTCGCAGGCTTCGATCAGGGCGTCTATCTCATCATGCGTAAGCGGATCGATGCGGGGTGAAGATTTGTAGCCGGGCCGATCGATAGTGCGGATAATGTTTTCTTCAACATGACCAGTTTTGACGAGCCAGGTGTAGAGGGCCGATAGATTGGTGTGGATGTTGCGGCGGGTTTTGGCGGACAATGGTTTGGATGGGCGCGGGGCGATGCCGGCGGGGGTGTTGATACGCTCGCAGAGATCGTTGAAGAAGCCGATCCAGTCGTCACGACTTAGATCGACGATGAGGGGATCGTGCTCGAAATAGGTCAGCACGTGCTTACCGGTGACGATGTAATCGTTGATGGTATGCGGGCTGAGATCGGAGCGGCGCTCGAAGATCATCTTGTCGAACGCTTTGGTGACGGTCAGATTAGATTTGGTGCGATGCAATGATTTTGGGTGAGCCATGAGGACGCCTCTCTGGTGGTGGTTCCGACAAGTACGCGGATTTGGCTCCGCTTACCTGCGACCACGTTTTCTTTATTCCAGAGAGAGCGGGGCCGTGTGGACGAAGATACACGGCGGCTCACTAACGGGTTAAAGGGTAGTCCTCACGGTTAGGGTTTTGCCCTGTCCGGGAGGACTCAGTGGGCGATATAGGACTTGAACCTACGACCTCACGGATGTGAACCGTGCGCTCTAACCAGCTGAGCTAATCGCCCTGACCGGGCGAGATTATAGCATCCTCGCCCGCAGTTGACAAGAGCCCGATCAGCGCCGGTGTGCACGCACACGCTTCGCGTGTCAGGGAATTGGTCAGCCGGATTCGCTCACCCACCGCGTCCCCGCTGACGGTGAGCAGCGTAACATCTTTTGCATACACGCTCAGCGCCCGGCCACCGGGACGGTCGCGGTGACGCTCTGGGGCCGGGTATACAGCGCCCGATAAGCGATCACGGCGATGGCGACGTAGGCCAGCGTCTTGGGGATCATCAACATGCCCAGCGCCGGAACCTGCTGGACAAACAGAATCACCGGCGTGTAGAAGGCATACGACGCCAGGATGCACCAGCCGATCCATTTGAAAGGAAGATCGTTGGTGCGATACGCATCACGCAGGATCAGGACCATCACGCCCAGGCCCATGATGATCAACGGCAGGTTGCGGATGAGGCCCCACGGCTGAGGCGGCACGACCTGGCTCCATTCATTCTGCGGGAAGAGCATGATGATCAAACGGAAGATACCCATCGCCAGCAGGAACCAGCCTGCCACGCCCAGCGGCTTGTTGTAGCGCAAGCGCCAGACATCCACCATCAGCATGTAGAAGAATGTCACGGTGATGGCCGTCGCCAGCGCGCCGAGTCCGACCCAACTGATCGGGAAGCCGAGCACGATCGATTGGGTTTCCAATCCGCCAATCGAATACGCCAGCACCCGAAAGCCCACATGCCCTGTATCGCCCAGCGCCAGCAGCGCAAAGGCCCACATCACGCGCTTGGCTACCGCACGATTTTCCGGCGCAACGGCGTGCTGCCTGCGGGTCATCATGATCACAAGCGTCCACACCGCAATCAAGTAGCCGATGTTGAAAATGATCTCAACCCACATCCGCATTGCTTCCGACATATTTCCTCCGCCGTGTAGGGGCAGGTCTTGCGCCTGCCTTATGAATTGACGCCCGCACCACGCAAAAACAGATCGACGAGACGACCGGCTAACGCTTCATGATCCTGCTCCAGGCCATGCTTGTTTTGAATGAACGTACTGACCAACCCGAAGAACATCCACGCGTAGAGTGTACTGTCGCCTTTGCGCAATTCGCCGCGCTGGATGCCGGCCTGCATCGCCGTTGTGATCGGCCCGACGAGTTCCGTCTGGTGCGCTTCATTGATCAGCCGCCGATAATTCTTGTCGCGAATATGCTCCATGTCGCGCAGCATGGCCGATAGGTCAACGCGGAAGCTGTCCAGCATCGACTGCGCGAAGCGCGTCAGCCGCTCGGCCAAAGGGGCATCCTGCTCCAAAATGGCGCGGTAGCCGCGCAACTGGTGCAGCATCGTTTGGATGTAGAGCGTTTCTTTGTCCCGGAAGTAATAATAGAGCGTGGGTTTGGTAATCTTGCAGCGACGGCACACTTCCTCCATCGACGCGCCGCGATAGCCTTTGCTCTGGAACAAAGCCCAGGCTTCTGTCAGAATCTTTTCGGCGTTGGCGTTGGCCGGGAGGGGCGGCAGCGACTTGGGCACGATCAGGCATCTCTATACCGAACGGTATACAAAGTATACTTGCCGGTCAAGGATGTGTCAATCCGCTGGCGCGATTGCGTTGACACACCTGTGGAAAGCCCGTATAATCGCGGCATGTTTACCGTATGCCCGTTGCCTACTCCTGCCCCTGTTAAACCGGACCGCACGTCTGGGTAGGCCTGTGTGTATCGCAGATGACTTGAAGCCAGTCCTCTCAGATGTGGGAGCGGGCTGGTTTTTGTTTGGAAAAGAGATGGACATTCGACAACTTTCCGAAGAGATGCACCGTTTCGTCCGCGCCAAGGGCTGGTATGACGCGGATTCGCCGCGCCCGCAGACGCCGCGCAACATCGCCACCTCGCTGGCGATTGAAGCGGCCGAAGTGCTGGAGCACTTCCAATGGGATGAAGCGACAGCCGATCGGGCGGAGCTGGCCTCAGAGCTGGCCGATGTGACGCTGTATCTCTTACAGCTGGCCTCGATCTGCCAGATCGATCTGGAGCAGGCCGTACTGGAAAAGTTGAAAGTGAACTACGCGCGGACGTGGGATCAATGAGCCGCTTCAAAATCCTGGCCGTGACCGATCACGTGGTGGATTCGCTGCACAGCCCGAATGTGAAGAACCGCTTCGGAGATGTGGACTGCGTCATCAGCTGCGGCGACCTGCCGTATGGTTACCTCGATTATCTGGTGACCGTGTTGGGCAAGCCGCTGTACTTTGTGCATGGCAATCACGATCGAGATTACGAATACACTGAGAACGGGCGCCGGCATCTGGCCCCGCAGGGCGCAACGGCGCTGGATATGCGCGTGGTAAAAGGGCCAGGCGGCCTGATCCTGGCCGGGCTGGAAGGATCGATCCGTTACGATCCGGAGAGCGGCCACCAGTATACGCAGGAGCAGATGGATCGGCGCGCCACACAGCTGGCCGCCAAATTGATGGGCCATCGCATGCGGCACGGGCGCTATCTTGACATCCTGGTGACTCATTCGCCGCCGTTTGGCGTAGGCGATGGCCCTGATCCGGCGCATATTGGTTTCCGCGCTTTCAATACACTGATTCAGCGGTTCAAGCCACGCCTGTTGCTGCACGGCCATCAACATCGCTATTACGGTCCTTATGGCGTGCCGCCCACCACTCAAGTGGGCGCGACCCGCGTGATGAATGTCTATCCCTATCAACTCATCGAGTGGGAGGACGATCGTGCCGGATGAGATCAGTCGCAGCGGCGATGTCACGGCGAAGGCCGAAGGCGACTATGGCCGGGTGCGGCGGAGAGCGTGGTTCCGTGACGTGGTCGCTCGCCTGGCGGGGCGCTCCAATCAATTGCTGTCGTATGAAGCCGTCAAGCGGTCGTTGAAACTCGGTGGGCCGATCTATCGCGGCGTGAAGACCGTGCCGGTGGCGCAGATCGTCGGCAGTGTCGATCGGTATCGCGACTTCGACGATGTGTTTCTGCCCAAGCAGGATAGCACAGCCAATCGCTGGAAGAGCATCGCGCGCGCCTTCTACAGCGACGTGGATCTGCCGCCGGTGCGCCTGTACAAAGTGGGCGACGCCTACTTCGTCATGGACGGGCATCATCGGGTGTCGGTGGCGCGCGAGCAAGGCATTGAGTTCATCGATGCGGAAGTGCAGGAGGTTATCTCGCGCGTGCCAGTCAGCGCCGATCTGAAAGCGGAAGATCTCATGATTCTGCACGAATACCGGCGCTTCCTGGAACGCAGCAAGCTCGACGAGATTCGGCCCGGCCAGCACATCCGCTTCACCGTGGCGGGCGGCTATCAGCAGATCATCGAGCACATCGCCATGCATCGCCATTACATGCAGTTGGAACAGCAGCGCGACGTGAGCGACGCCGCAGCGGTGGCTGATTGGTACGATCACGTCTATCTGCCGCTTGTAGAAGTCATTCGCGCGAACAACGTGCTGGACGATTTCCCAGACCGTACTGAATCCGACCTGTATTTATGGATTGTCGAGCATCTGTATTTCCTGCGGGAAACGGAACAAGACACGTCTATCGAGGAAGCCGCTGAAGACTATGCTGATCAATACAGCGAGAAATCCGTCAAGCGGCTGGTGCGCGGCTTGACGCAGGCCTTTGCGGACAACAACGAAATTCCATTGGAAATAATCAAGGCCGAGCAGGCTCGTGGCCAATTCCTGGCCGAAACGCGCCTGGCTGAGCTGCGGCCCGATCAGAACATTCTGTGCACGTCTGATCTCGACTATCGCCAGCTGAGCGATCACATCAAGAAGCATCGTTACTATATGGGGCTTGATCTCAAGCGTGACGTAAGCGACGAGGAAGCGGTGACGCACTGGTATGATGACGTTTACCTGCCGATTGTGACCGCGATCCGCGAGCACGACTTGCGAGTGGAGTTTCCGGGCAAGACCGAAACCGAGCTGTACCTCTCAATCGTCAAGTACCTCGATCAGCAGCGCAAAGCCGAAGGCGATGTCAGCGCAGAAGATGCTGCGATCGATTATGCGGCGCAGTTCAAGCAGCATCCGATCAAGAAGATCCTGGGGGGCCTGCTGTCCGTGATCGTGGGCGGAGAAGCAGCTCCACACCGATCGGATGAGCCGGCCCCGACGGCTGATTCGGCTGCGGTGCCGCCAGCCGGCAGTTGAAACTGCAGCGACAACTACACAAAGCCGACACCACTCCGCTTCGCTGCGGGTGCCATAGCCTGCGTCGGCTAGTCGGCGCAGGCCGACTTCGTGTCCGCGTTGCTGCGAATTCATTCGCCGGCTTGCTAAGCGACAACAATCAGACTGGAGATTGATACCCATGCCCCATGCAAAAGGACTCATCGCCGTTGTCTTTGGCAGCAACTCGCCGCAGGAAGGCGATCTCGACTACGCCGAAGCACGCCAATTGGGATACGCGCTGGCGCAGGCCGGTTACGTCATCGCCACCGGCGGTTACTTTGGCACGATGGAGGCGGCGAGCCGGGGCGCCAAAGAAGCGGGCGGGCATGTCATCGGCGTGACGACCTCCCTCTTCGATGGGATACGCTTACATCCCAACGCCTATCTCGACGAAGAGATCAA
>Ga0209254_10000260_pt1 | contig 39962 bp, 38 predicted proteins | sample FrelakmetDIP11DI_FD_187148 | JGI IMG/M metagenome (GOLD analysis project Ga0209254, IMG submission 187148) | Freshwater lake sediment microbial communities from the University of Notre Dame, USA, for methane emissions studies - DIP11 DI (SPAdes)... | ecosystem: Environmental > Aquatic >... | reverse complement strand
ACGCATCGCGATCTCCAGGCGTGGCTCGATCAGCCGTTCGCGCTTCCTCCCGATCCTCAGGAGGTGCCGCAGCAGGCGGCCTTGCAGTTCGCCTAATTGGGACAGCATCCAGAGGGGCACGTACCTCGAAATGCACCTCAACCCGTCCGGAACCCCCACAGATCCATAGGGCTCCCCACGAGTAAACCGCTATCTTGGACAGCAGTGAGGGGGTGTATCAAGTCAGTAGCGAGTTCGATGACTAATGAAATCAAGCTCTTGTGTCACTCGATTCCTTTTAGCACACCCTAAACGCCGGCGCCATCCGCGCCTTGGCCTAAGCCATGGAGCCGAGACCTCCGCGTCTGCTCGACCCGCTTCGGGATCGCATCCGGCTGAAGCACTACAGCCTGCGCACCGAGCAGACCTACGCGCACTGGGTGCGGCGCTTCATGCTCTTCCAGGGCAAGGGGCATCCGCGCGAACTGGGCGCCCGCGAGGTGGAGGCGTTCCTCACCCGCCTCGCGGCGGAGCGCCGCTTCACGGCGTCGATGTAGAACCGGGAGCTGGGACACGTCCTCGCGCGCGGGGGGTGCGGCTTGGTCAGCCCGGTAGTGCACGGGCCGAAGGCTCGCTTCGACTACGCGATGCCCACGCCCGCGGGAACAGACGGCTTACCCTCGCCGACCGGCTTGCCAGGCTTGCCGCGGCGCCGGCAACGCGAGCAAGCTGTCGACGAAGCGGGCGGCGCCGGCGCGCCGCCTCAGCCCTCAGATCGCCTGCCCCAGCTTGAAGATCGGCAGGTACATCGCCACGACCATGCCGCCGATCAGCGTGCCGAGCACGACCATGATCATCGGCTCCATGAGCGACGAGAGCGCTTCCACCTGATCGTCGACTTCCTGCTCGAAGAAGTCGGCCACCTTGCTCAGCATGGCGTCGAGCGAGCCGGATTCCTCGCCGATCGAGACCATCTGCACCACCATCGGCGGGAAGACGCCGGAGTTCTGCATCGCGGCGGTGAGACTGGTGCCGGTCGAGACCTCGCCCTGGATCCTCTTCGTCGCCGACGAGAACACGTAGTTGCCCGACGCGCCGCCGACGGAATCGAGCGCCTCGACGAGCGGGACGCCGGCCGCGAACATCGTCGCCAGCGTGCGCGTCCAGCGGGCGATCGTGGACTTGCGAATCAGGTCGCCGAACACCGGGACCTTCAGCGACCAGCGGTCCATGAAGATCTGCATGCCGGTCGAGCGCTTCCACATCTCGAAGAACCCGTACACGCCCCCGCCCAGCCCGGCGAAGATCAGGTACCAGTACTTCACGAACATGTCCGAGATGCTCATCACGAACAGCGTGGGCGCCGGCAGGTCGGCGCCGAAGCTGGTGAAGACCGTCTTGAACGACGGGATCACGAAGATCATCAGCACGGCGGTGATGACGAATGCGACGACGATGATCGCCACCGGGTAGAACAGCGCCGACTTTATCTTCGACTTGATGGCGAGGATCTTCTCCTTGTAGGTCGCGAGTCGATCGAGCAGCGTCTCGAGGATCCCCGCCTGTTCGCCCGCCTGCACCAGGTTGCAGAACAGCGCGTCGAAGTGGAGCGGGTACTTGCGGAAGGCCCCGGCGAGCGAGGAGCCGGTCTCGACCTCGGTGCGCAGCTCCTGGATGAGCTTGCCGACGGCGGGGTTCGCGTGGCCCTTGCCGACGATGTCGAAGGCCTGCAGGAGCGGCACGCCCGCCTTCATCATGGTCGCCAGCTGGCGCGTGAAGAGCGTGATGTCCTTTTCGGTGATCTTCTTGCCGCGGCCGAGGCGCTGCGCCTTCACCTTCGTGGCGAGGATGCCCTGGCGGCGCAGCGTCGCGTTCACGACCGCCTCGCCGCTTGCGCGCATCTCGCCGCGCACCACCTTCCCGGTCTTGTCCTTGCCTTCCCAGACGAAGATGCGGTCCCTGACCGCCTCGCCCCGCTTCAGCGCCACTGCCGTCGCCATGTTGCTTCCCCTTCCCGGATGTCCGTCGCTGTTCCGCGTGCCGCGTTGCCTGCGCGTCGCTATTCGTTGGTGACGGCCACCACCTCGTCGAGCGAGGTGAGGCCTTCCATGACCTTGGCAAGACCCGAGCGGCGCAGGTCGCGCACGCCTTCGAGGCTCGCCTGGTCGGCGATCTCGATCGCATTGCCGCCGCGCATGATGACGCGCCGCATCTCGTCGGAGATCGGCATCACCTGGTAGATGCCGGTGCGTCCCTTGTAGCCCGATCCCTTGCAGCGCTCGCAGCCGCCGGGCCCGTACGGCTGCCAGCTGCCGTCGAGCTCGTGCGGATCGAAGCCCGCGGCGAGGAGCGCCTCGTGGGGGATGTCCGCCGGCACCTTGCAGGCGCACAGCCGCCGCGCCAGCCGCTGCGCGGTGATGAGGATCACCGCGGAAGCGATGTTGAACGCCGGGATGCCCATGTTGATGAGCCGCGTGAGCGTCGAGGGCGCGTCGTTGGTGTGCACCGTGGACAGCACCATGTGCCCGGTCTGCGCCGCCTTGATCGCGATCTCGGCCGTCTCCAGGTCGCGGATCTCGCCGACCATGATCACGTCCGGGTCCTGCCGCAGGAACGCGCGCAGGGCCGCGGCGAACGTAAGCCCCGCCTTGTCGTTGACGTTCACCTGGTTGATGCCGGCGATGTTGATCTCCGCCGGGTCCTCCGCGGTCGCGATGTTCACGCCCGGCTGGTTGAGGATGTTGAGGCAGGTGTAGAGCGACACCGTCTTGCCGCTGCCGGTCGGACCGGTCACCAGCACCATGCCGTAGGGCCGCGACACCGCCGCGAGCAGGGCTTCCTTCTGGTCGGCGTCGTAGCCGAGCGCCTCGATGCCGAGCATCGCCGACGAGGCGTCGAGGATGCGCAGCACCAGCTTCTCGCCGTGCAGCGTCGGCAGCGTGCTGACGCGGAAGTCGATGGCGCGGTCGCGGGCGAGCGAGAGCTTCATGCGCCCGTCCTGCGGCACGCGCTTCTCGGAGATGTCGAGGCGCGAGATCACCTTGAGCCGGGCAGCAATGCGCTCCTTGAGCGCGAGCGGCGGCTGCGAGACCTCGCGCAGCTCCCCGTCGACGCGGAAGCGGATGCGGTAGTAGCGCTCGTAGGGCTCGAAGTGGATGTCGGAAGCGCCGTCATTGATCGCGTCGAGCAGCACCTTCTGGATGTACTTCACCACCGGCGCGTCGTCGGCCTCGGTCGACACCGCCTCGGCGTCCGCCTCGACCTCGCCGAACTCCACGGCAAGGTCCTCGTCGATCATCTGCTTGAGCGAGATGTCGGTGCTCTGCGTCACCCGAGCGAGCGCGGTGGCGAGCTTGTCGTCCTCGACCACGACCGGGTCGATCGACATCGAGGTCTGGAACTTGATCTCGTCGAGCGCCTGCGTGTGGGCCGGATCGGAGATGGCGACCGCGAGTCGGTTGCCGCGCTTGCGCAGCGGCAGCACGCGGCGCATCTGCATCAGCCGTCGATCGACCAGGTCGGTGGGCAGCGCCCCGAGGTCGATCGCGTCGAGGTCGAGCAGCGGCAGCGCGAAGGTCGTGGAGGCGAACTCGGCCACTTCCCGCGAGGAGATGCGCCCGCCCGCCACCAGCGCCTCGATGAAGCTCGCGCCGTCGCCCCCGCTCTGCGCCGCGGCCTGATCGGCGTCGGCGAGCGGGACGCGCCCGGACTGCACCAGGGCGCGGGCGAGTCCCGGGCGGTGCGTGGTGGCGGCGGCGACGACCATCGTGTTGTGCGGGGGCTATGCCATCGACCTGAACGCTCCGGGCGCGCGCCCACGGCGCGCACTGCCGGCACGAACGGTTCGGGCGACCTTACTGCACTTGCGCCGGCCGACCCGTGACGCCCTTCACGAACGGGAGGGCTGGCCGCGGCGAGACGCGCAAATGCGCACGCGACGTCGTTGCGGCGACATCCTGTCGAAGCCGCGACACGCGGCTCTCGAAGCGGTGCGACCGTACAGACAGGACGGCGCTCTACTCCTTCCCCCTCTCAGGGGGAAGGTGGAGATGGGGGTGCTGCGAGGGTTCAGGACACAGCCGAGCAACCGCTCAACCCCCCGAACGCCCAACGCCCAACCGCCCAACCCCCACCCTGACCCTCCCCGGCCAGGGTGAGGGAAGGGGATCGCCCCCTGCGAGGGGTAGGGCAGAGGGGCGCCACGTGCGAGGGGGAGGGAAGGGGATCGCCACGGCTGGCGGAGGGTTGCGACCCGAACGATCGCACTCGCCGGAAGTGCGGGCGCTCTACTCCTTCCCCCTCTCAGGCCTCTCAGGGGGAAAGGCGGGGATGGGGGTGCCGCCTCAGAACGCGGTCTCGCTCTCCGGGGAGACCGGCACCGGCGGCCGGAAGATGCGCACGGTCTTCACCGCGCGACCCTGCGTCTGGACGATCTCCATCGGCACGCCGGCGATGCGCGCCGACACGCCGCCCTCGGGAATGTCCTGGAAATGCTCGAGCACGAGGCCGTTCAGCGTCTTCGGGCCGTCGAGCGGCAGGGCGAGCTGCAGCTGTCGGTTGAGGTCGCGCAAGGGTGTCGTGCCTTCCACGAGCACCGCGCCGTTCTCGTCCCAGGCGTAGCCGATGGCACGCGCCGGCGTGGAGGTCGTGAACTCGCCGACGAACTCCTCGATGATGTCCTCGAGCGTGATGAGGCCCTGCAGCTCGCCCCACTCGTCGACGACGAGCGCGACGCGCTGGCGGTTCTCCTGGAAGTAGCCGAGCTGCGTGAAGACCGGCGTGTGCGCGGGCACGAAGTACGGCTCGGTGAGCATCTCCTCGAGATCGGCGGTGTCGATGTGGCCGTCGCGCATGAGCGAGATCGCGCGGCGCAGGTGCAGGATGCCGACGACGTTGTTGAGCTCGCCGCGATAGGCGACCAGGCGCGTGTGATAGCTCGTGGCCAGCTTCTCGAACAGCTCGTCCTCGGGCTGGTCGAGGTCCACTGCCTCGATCTGGTGGCGCGGCGTCATCACGTCCTCGATGGTGATGCGCTCTAGGTCGAAGAGGTTGACGAGGATCGACCGGTGCTTGCGCGGCATGAAGTGGCTGTGCTCGAGCACGAGCGAGCGCAGCTCCTCCGGCGACAGCGACTCGGTCTCGTCGCCGCGTTGCCGGCGGATGCGCAGCAGCCTGAGCAGGGTCGAGACGAACAGGTTCACGAACCAGACGATCGGGTAGAGGAGACGCAGCAGCGGGCCGAGCACGTAGGCGAGCGGCAGCGCGATGCGCTCCGGGTAGGTGGCGCCGATCACCTTCGGCGTGATCTCCGAGAACACCAGGATCAGGAAGGTCACGGCCGCGGTGCCGATGGCGAGCGCGAGCTCGTTGTCGCCGAAGAGCTCGATCGAGATCACGCCGACGAGGACTGCCGCCGCGCTGTTCACCAGGTTGTTGCAGAGGAGGATGACGCCGAGCAGCCGGTCGGTGCGCGCGATCAGGTCGGAGGCGAGGCGCGCGCCGCGGTTCCCGGTGCGCGCGAGGTGGCGCAGGCGGAACCGGTTGAGCGCCATCATGCTCGTCTCGGCGAGCGAGAAGAACCCCGAGATCACGAGCAGCACGGCGAGCGTGCCGAGCTTCGCCGAGAGGGGGATTCCGCTCAAGTGGCTTGCGTCGCCGGCGTGCCGGCCGCCGCGCATGAGCGTGCGAGGCGGAGACCGCGCAGCGCCGCGGCGCTTCCTGCGGGACGGGGCGCGTGCTCGACGGTCACGTCAGGCCGCGATCCAGGATGACCTCGAGCACGAAGCGGCTGCCGACGTAGGCGAGCAGCAGGGCGACGAAGCCCGCCATCGTCCAGCGCAGCGCCCGCCGTCCCCGCCAGCCCCAGAAGTGCCGGCCCGCGAGCAGCACCCCGAAGATGATCCAGGAAACGATGCCGAAGAGCGTCTTGTGGTCGAGCCGGAACACCTTCCCGAACAGCTCCTCGTGGAAGGCGATGCCCGTGACGAGCGTCAGCGTGAGCAGGACGAACGCGACCACGATGATGCGGAAGAGGAGCGTTTCGAGCGTGAGCAGCGGCGGCATCGCCGCGAACGGTCCCCTCACCGTGCCGGCGTGCAGGCGCCGCTCCAGCACCGCCATGAGCGCCGCGTGCAGCGCGGCGATGGTGAAGAGCGAGTACGAGAGCCATGCGAGCAGGAGATGCAGGCGGAACTCGGTGCGCCGGGCGTACGCGGGCAGCTCGAGGCCCGGGAAGATCGCGGGCAGCGGCACGGCGATGGCGGCGATCGGCAGCAGCAGCGCGAGCAGCCCTTCGAGGTTCACGAACAGGCTCTCGAAGTAGTAGATGACGAGCGCGAGCCAGACGGTGGCGGAGAGCGCGACCGCGAAGCCGATGCGCAGGTGCGGTTCGACCGCGAGCTCGCCGGCGAGCAGCGCGGCGTGCAGCGCGAGCGCCGTGAGCACCAGCACGCGCTCCCACGGCGCAAGGCGGGCGGTGTCGGGCCCCTGGCGTGCCGCTGCGCTCCATCGGGTGCGCCAGAAGTGCCACGCGAGCGCCGCGTAGAGGGCCGAGTTGACTCCGTAAAGTACAATCAGCGGCATCCGTTTCAGTGTATCGCATCCGGGCAATCCGCCCGGCAGCGCGCTCCATGCTCGAGAACCTCACCCAGCGCCTTTCGCGCGTCGTGAAGACGCTGCGCGGCGAGGCGCGCCTCACGGAAGCGAACATCGGCGATGCGCTTCGCGAGGTGCGCGTGGCGCTGCTCGAGGCCGACGTCGCGCTGCCGGTGGTGAAGGAGTTCACCGCGCGGGTGCGCGAAAAGGCGCTCGGCGAGGAGGTCATCGGCAGCCTGACGCCCGGGCAGGCGCTGGTCGGCGTGGTGCACGACGAGCTCGTGCACCTGATGGGGGACGCCGCGGTCGAGCTCGATCTCGCCGCGACGCCGCCCGCGGTGATCCTGATGGCCGGCCTGCAGGGCTCGGGCAAGACCACCACCTCCGGCAAGCTCGCGAAGATGCTCAAGGAGGACTACAGGAAGAAGCCGCTGCTCGTGTCCTGCGACGTCTACCGGCCGGCGGCCATCGAGCAGCTGAAGACGCTCGCCGCGCAGGTCGGCGTCGACTTCTTCCCCTCGAACGCGGGCGAGAAGCCGATCGACATCGCCTTCGCCGCGCGCGACTGGGCGCGCAAGCACTACAACGACGTGCTCATCGTCGACACCGCCGGGCGCCTGGCGATCGACGAGCTGATGATGCGCGAGATCGGCGAGCTGCACGGACTGCTGCAGCCGGCGGAGACGCTGTTCGTCGTCGACGCGATGCAGGGCCAGGACGCCGTCAACGTGGCGAAGGCGTTCAGCGAGGCGCTGCCGCTCACCGGCGTGGTGCTCACCAAGCTCGACGGCGATGCCCGCGGCGGCGCGGCGCTCTCGGTGCGCTACGTGACCGGCAAGCCGATCAAGCTCGCCGGCGTCGGCGAGAAACTGAACGGGCTCGAGCCGTTCTACCCCGAGCGCATCGCCTCGCGCATCCTCGGCATGGGCGACATCCTCTCGCTCGTCGAGGAGGCGCGCCGCGGCATCGACGAGCAGGATGCCGAGCGCCTCGCGGAGAAGTTCAAGAAGAAGCAGGGCTTCGACCTCGAGGACTTCAAGACCCAGATCCAGCAGATGAAGAAGATGGGCGGCCTCGCCACGCTCATCGACAAGCTGCCGCAGGAGATGCGGCAGGCCGCCGCGCAGTCGCCGCAGGCGATGGACGACAAGGCACTCAAGCGCATCGAGGGCATCATCAACGCCATGACCCCGGGCGAGCGCACGAAGCCGGAGATCATCAAGGCCTCGCGCAAACGGCGCATCGCCGCCGGCGCGGGCGTGCCGGTGCAGGAGGTCAACCGCCTGCTCAACCAGTTCGGCGAGATGCAGAAGGTGATGAAGCAGGTGCAGAAGGGCGGGATGGCGAAGATGATGCGCGCCGTGAAGGGGCTCATGCCGCGGGCCCGGTAGGCGCTTGTCGGCTTTCGGCTTTCAGGGATCCCCCGCCGCGCCTCCCTCCGCGGCTTCTGGCAGCTGAATGCCGAAAGCCGAAAGCCGCCGAAAGCCGGCATCGCCTTGCCAGCAAGGCGCCGCCGCCGGTACAATCGCAGGCTTTTCCGAATTTCCGGACGAACGCCCATGGTCGTCATCCGCTTGGCGCGCGGCGGCGCGAAGAACCGCCCCTTCTACAGCATCGTCGCGGCCGATTCGCGCGTGGCCGCCACCGGCCGCTTCATCGAGCGCGTCGGCTTCTACGATCCCAAGGCCCCCGCGGGGCGCGAGAACCTGCGTGTGGCCATGGATCGCCTCGCCTACTGGAAGGAGCACGGCGCGCAGGTGTCGCCGACGGTCGCGCGGCTCGCGAAGCAGTTTGCGAAACAGCAGGCGACCGCGACGCCCGCTGCCTGAGGCGCGTTCTGCGCGCCCGGTCGCGGAGCGTGCCGAGTCGCCGGCCGATCTCGTCGTCATGGGCCGCGTCGCGGGGGCGTTCGGGGTGCAGGGCTGGATCAAGGTGCACCCGTACACCGAGACCGTGGCGAACCTGGCCGGCTACGCGCGGTGGTGGCTCGGGCGCGAGGGAGAGCGCAGGGAGCTCGAGGTCGAGGGATGCCAGTCGCATGGCGACGTGCTTGTCGCGAAGCTTGCAGGCATCGACGACCGCGAGACCGCCGCGGCGTTGAAGGGGGCGGAACTGGCGGTGCCGCGGGCGGCGTTCCCGCAGGCGGAGGAGGGCGAGGTCTACTGGGCCGACCTGATCGGCTTGAAGGTCGCGAACCTTCAGGGCGATGAGCTCGGCGAAGTGGCGGAGGTGTTCTCGAACGGCGCGCACGCGATCCTGCGCGTCCTGCGCGGGGACGAGGAGCGGCTGATCCCGTTCGTCGATGCTGCCGTGCGGACACTGGATCTTCCGGCGCGGCGCATCGAAGTCGAATGGGGCGCGGACTGGTGATGCGGTTCGACTGCGTCACGCTCTTCCCGCAGATGTTCGCGGCGGTGACCGATTTCGGCATCACGCGGCGGGCGCGCGAGGAAGGACGCTGGAGCCTCGCGCTCTGGAACCCGCGCGACCACGCGACCGACGTGCATCGCACGGTGGACGACCGCCCTTACGGCGGCGGGCCTGGGATGTTGATGATGCCCGGGCCGCTCGTCGCGGCCATCGAGGCGTTGCGCGCCGATGCGAGCGACGTGCCGGTGCGCGTCGTGTACCTGTCGCCGCAGGGCCGGGTGCTGGACGACGCGAAGGTGCGGGAGCTGGCGACGTTGCCGCGCGTGGCGCTCGTGTGCGGACGCTACGAGGGCATCGACGAGCGCATCGTGCGCCGGTGCGTGGACGAGGAGCTGTCGGTGGGCGATTACGTCCTCTCCGGCGGCGAGCTGGCGGCGATGGTGGTCATCGACGCGGTGGTGCGGCAGTTGCCGGGCGTGCTCGGCGACGCGCAGTCGGCGGCGCAGGACTCCTTCGTCGCCGGGCTGCTCGACTGCCCGCACTACACGCGGCCGGAGATGTTCGCCGGCGAGCGGGTGCCGGAGGTGCTGCTGTCGGGGCACCATGCCGACATCGAGCGGTGGCGGCTGAAGCAGTCGCTCGGCCGCACGTGGGAGCGGCGGCCGGAACTGCTCGCGCGGCGCGCGCTGAGCGCGCAGGAACAGCGGCTCCTCGCGGAGTATCGCGAGGAGCGGAGGCAGGGCCCGGGCGGCGCGTGAGCGCCGCGCGGGATCAGAGACGGGAAGAAGACGCCGCGCGCCGGGGGCGCTGGGGCGACGAAAGGAGAACAGCGATGAACGTCATCCGCCAGCTCGAGAACGAGGAGATCGCGCGCCTCGGCAAGCAGGTCCCGCAATTCGCGCCCGGCGACACCGTGGTCGTCAACGTGAACGTCAAGGAAGGCGACCGCAAACGCGTGCAGGCCTACGAGGGCGTGGTGATCGCGAAGCGCAACCGCGGCATCAACTCGTCGTTCACCGTGCGCAAGATCTCGTCGGGCGAAGGCGTGGAGCGGACGTTCCAGACGTACTCGCCGCTGATCGCCTCCGTCGACGTGAAGCGCAAGGGTGCGGTGCGCCGCGCCAAGCTCTACTACCTGCGCGGCCGTACCGGCAAGGCGGCGCGCATCCGCGAGAAGCTCGCGCACAAGGCGCAGCCGCAGCAGGGGCCGGCGGCGCCTGCTGCCGAATAGCCGGCCGGCGGCTCGCGGCGCATCGCCGCGCCTGTGCTTCCAAGGGACGCATCTCGCGTCCCTTTTTCGTTCGGGACCGCCGTGCGCCTCCGCCCACGGCTCGCGAAGAGCACCATGAAAACACCCTTCGCCCGGCTCGTCTTCCTCATGGTTTTCGGTGTCGCCGGCCTGGCGTTCGCCCAGCCCGCCGAGCGCACCCCCTCGGCGCCGGCGCCGGCGACCGTCGTCCCCGGCCCGAACACCATGCAGCTCCCCCAGGTGCCGGCCGACCAGGGCGAAACGGCGAAGCCCGCGCCGGAAGCGCAGCCCGCGCCGGTGCGCGAAGCACGGCCCGGCCGTCCGCGCATCGGCCTCGTGCTCTCGGGCGGCGGCGCGCGCGGCGCGGCGCACATCGGCGTGCTCAAGGTGCTGGAGGAGATGCGCATCCCGGTCGACTGCGTCGCCGGCACCAGCATGGGATCGATCGTCGGTGCCGCCTATGCCTCCGGCATGACCGTGGACGAGATGCAGGCGGAGCTGAAGGAGCTGAACCTCGCGAAGCTCTTCAACGACGAGCCGCCGCGGCAGGACGTGCCGATCCGGCGCAAGCAGGACGACCAGAACATCTTCTTCGGCCCCGAGTTCGGCGTGAAGAAGGGCGGCGTGTCGCTGCCGAAGGGCGTCGTCTCCGGGGTCGCGCTGGAGGCGGAGCTGCGCCGGCTCGCGCGCATCCCGGGCTACGTCGACTTCGACAAGCTGCCGATCCCGTTCCGTGCCGTGGCGACCGACATCGGCACCGGCAAGATGGTCGTCTTCGACCGTGGCGAGATCGCCACCGCGACGCGAGCGAGCATGTCGGTGCCGGGCATCGTGGCGCCGGCCGAGGTCGGCGGCAAGATGCTCGTCGACGGCGGCCTCACGCGGAACCTCCCGGTCGACGTCGCGCGCGACACCTGCGCCGACGTCGTCATCGCCGTCAACCTCGGCACGCCCCTCATGAAGCAGGACGAGATCACCTCGCTCCTCGGCGTGACGACGCAGATGATCAACATCCTCACCGAGCAGAACGTGCAGCAGTCGCTCGCGTCGCTCAAGCCCGAGGACATCCTCATCCTTCCCGAGCTCGGCGACTTCTCCGCCGGCGACTTCGACGGCATGCCGAAGACGGTGCCGATCGGCGAGGCGGCAGCGCGGAGAGTCGCGGACCGCCTCGCGAAGTACTCCGTGCCGCCGCAGGAGTACGCGAAGTTCGCGGCGGCGCGCACCGCGCCGCTCGTCGCCGGCGCGCCGGTGATCGACGAGATCCGCGTGACCGGGGCGCCGCGCGTCAACCGGGACGTGGTGGTTGCGTCGATGGAGACCAAGGTCGGGGAGCCGCTCGACCGCGACAAGATCGACTACGACCTGCGGCGCATCTACGGCCGCGGCGACTTCGAGCGCGTCGGCTATCGCGTCATCTCCGAGCCGGGACGCAACGTGCTCGAGATCGAGGGCATCCAGAAGTCCTGGGGTCCGGACTACCTGCGCTTCGGCCTCGGGCTCAACACCGACTTCCGCGGCGACGCTTACTTCAACCTGCTCGCGAGCTACCGCAAGAGCTGGCTCAACAAGTGGGGCGGCGAGTGGCGCACCGACCTGCAGGTGGGACGCAACAGCTTCGCCTCCACCGAGCTCTACCAGCCGCTCGATCCGGAACAGTACTTCTTCGTCGCGCCGCGGCTGTTCATCAACCGCGATCCGATCAGCATCTTCTCCGCATCGAACAAGGTGGCGCAGTACAACCGCACCTACTACGGCGCCGCGCTCGATCTCGGTGCGCAGTTCACCCGCTACGGCGAGCTGCGGCTCGGCCTCGTCCGTGGCGGTCTCGACTACACGCTCGACACCGGTCCGGTGGTGTTCTCGCCGGAGCAGAGCTTCTTCCAGATGGGAGGCGTCAACCTGCGGCTGTATCTGGACCAGCTCGACAGCTGGCGCATCCCCAAGCAGGGCTGGTCGTCGATCCTGAACGTTTACCGCTCGGAGCCCGGGCTCGGCGCCACTGATCCCTACACGCGCCTCGACTTCAGCGCCATCGGCGCCGGCACACGGGGTCGCCATACCCTGCAGTCCGGGGTGCGCTACAGCGGCCCGATCGGCGGCAGCCTGCCGATCTACGCCTTCACCCAGCTCGGCGGGTTCCAGCAGCTCTCCGGCTACTCCACCGGCCAGTTCTACGCGCGGGAGACGATCCTCGGCCGGCTCGTATATCTCTACCGGCTTGCCGAGATCCCGCTGTTCCAAGGGGCATACTTGGGCGCGTCCCTCGAAACCGGCCGTGCCATCGGCCAGCTCACGTTCCCGCCGAGCGTCGGGCCGCCGAATCCCACCGGCTGGCTCGGCGCCGGGTCGCTGTTCTTCGCCGTCGACACGCCGGTCGGGCCGGTATACCTGGCCTACGGGCACTCGTTCGACGGCGCCAATGCGGCCTACTTCTTCCTCGGACGGCCGTAGGCGGACGCACTGCAAGCATGACGCGTCCTTGCGACGACACCAGCGAGCAGGGCAAGCGCGCCGGGGAATCGCCGCTCGGTCGCCGCGTCGACGCCCCGCGCGCTCCCGACGCGGCGGTGCTCTTTCCGATGCCGCGTGCCGAAGGCCGGCGACGGCTGGGCCTCACCGGTCCGCCGCCGTTCTTCGGGTTCGATGTGTGGAATGCGTACGAGCTCTCCTGGCTCGATCCGCGCGGCAAGCCATGCATCGCGCTCGCCACCTGCGTCGTGCCGGCGGACTCGGCGACGATCGTCGAGTCGAAGTCGCTCAAGCTCTACCTCAACTCGTTCGCAGGGACGCGCTTCGCGTCGCAGGAGACGGTGCAGGCGACGCTCGCGCAGGCGCTGTGCGCGGCGTTCGGCGGCGAAGTTGCGGTTGCACTGCGCAGTCACGACGAGGGCGCGCGCGCAGGCACGGCGGCGCTGGAGGGCGACTGCCTCGACGACCTGCCGGTGGAGATCAGGGATTACACGCCGACTCCGGCGCTGCTCTCGGCCGCCGGGCCCGTCGTCGAGGAATCGCTGGTGTGCAACCTGCTCAAGTCCAACTGTCCGGTGACCGGACAGCCGGACTGGGGCAGCGTGCAGGTGCGCTACCGCGGGCCGCGCATCGACCGCGAAGGGCTGCTCCGCTACGTGGTCTCGTTCCGCGAGCACGACGACTTCCACGAGCACTGCGTCGAACGGATGTTCCTCGACATCGCCGCGCGCTGTGCGCCGGAACGGCTGTCGGTGTACGCGCGTTACACGCGCCGCGGCGGGATCGACATCAACCCGGTGCGCACCAGCCATCCCACGCCGCCGCCTGCGAACGTGCGCACGCCGCGGCAGTGAGTCGGTGCCCGACCGGCGCGCTCGTCTCGAACTGGCGTCGCGAGAGCTTGGCTGCAGCACGCCCCGCAGCCTGTTGACGATTACGAAACCGATTGACAGCCGCTTTCGACACGATGCTCCCCTTTCCCGCTAATGCGGGAGAGGGGCTGGGGTGAGGGCTGCGGTGTCATGCACTTGATAATCACTTGAGCGCACTGCCGGTCTCGCGCAGGCGCGACTTCAGGCCGCCGAAGCGGCGCCGGTACTGCGCCGGCGACATCATTACCTTGCGACGAAACAGGCGGTTGAAGAAACTCGCGTCGCTGTAACCCACCTCGAACGCGATCGACTCGATCGACGCGTCGCCCGACTCGAGCATCTGTTTGGCTTCCTCGAGTCGCACATGGTGCACGTAGTCGAGCGGACTCATGCCGGTGGCTTGCATGAAGCGGCGTTTGAAGGTCCGTTCGGCGAGCCCCGAGACCGCGACCATCTGCGCCACCGGAGCCTCGTGCTGGTAGTTCTCCGCAGCCCAGGCCTGAGCGGTGGCCACCGCGGGGTCGCTCGACTGCGCGCCGTGGCGGAGGGATGCATAGGCGATGGGACTCGTCGCGGCCCAGTCGATCAGGTTGATGCGGGCCACCTGCATCGCCGCATCGGCGCCTGCGAAGCGGCTGATCAGCGCCAGCACGAGCTGGTGCCACGCCATGCCGCTGCCGGCCATGACGATGCGCTGCCCGGCACCCGCGAACAGCAAGCCACGCTCCGGGAACCAGCGCGTACCCGGATAGTCTCGCTTCAGCGCATCGCAGTAAGCCCAGTGCGACGTCGCGTCCAGCCCCTCGAGCAGGCCGGTGCGCGCGAGCAGCACGGCCCCCGAGCACGACGACGCGAGAATCGAACCCTGCTCGTGGCGCTCGCGCAGCCATTCGACCTCGGCGTCGTAGGCGTCGCCGAGCGGCGCACCGGGCGGCACGGCCACGTCGGTCACGCACACCACGTCGGGCGAACCGCAGGAGTCGAACGAGGCCTCCGGGATGATGCGCACCCCGTTCGCGGCCTCGACGGGCTGGCCGTCGCGGCTCACGATCATCGAGCGAAAGGGCGAATCGGCCTGGCCACCGTGCAGCATCAGCCAGTCGCGGTGAACCCCGGAAAGGCAGTCGTGGAACCCGTACACGGTCGCGGCGGTGACATCGCGCATCGCGAGCAACGCCACGGTGATCGGTCGCTTCGTCATGGCTGCCTCCGCGTGGCAGGAATGAACGGATTCTTGCCGAAACGCCGCTGTCCGGCGCGCCGCTGCGTCCGCACACTCCTCGTCGTCGCAATACCGACTACCGGAGCGCTCGCATGCCGACCCCTCTCGAACTCCTGGCCGATCCGGCCACCATGACGATGCTCGCGATGTTCGCCGCGCTCGCGCTCGCGGAGCGCCTCTTCCCGGGGCGCCGGCTGCCGCCCGTGCCCGGCTGGCAGGCACGCGCGCTGGCCGTCTTCACCGTGTACTTCCTGCTCTCCTCCTACCTGCCGCTGCTCTGGGCCGACGCCCTCGCGCCGCGGCGGTTCTTCGACCTCTCCAGTTGGCCCACTTGGGCCGCCGCGGCGCTCGGCCTGCTCGTATACGAGCTCTTCGCGTATGCCTACCACCGCGGCATGCACAGCATCGACGCCTGGTTCCGCTTGTCGCACCAGATGCACCACAGCGCCGAGCGGCTCGACGTCTACGGCGCGTTCTGGTTCAGCCCGCTCGACATCGTCGGCTGGACGCTGTTGCCGAGCGTCGTGCTCGCGGTTCTCGGCCTGCCGCCTGCGGCGGCGACGGCGACGATCCTCGTGATCACCTTCCTCGGGATGTTCCAGCACGCTAACCTGCGCACGCCGTGCTGGCTGGGCTACTTGGTGCAGCGGCCGGAGAGCCACACGGTTCACCACGCTCGCGGCATACACGCAAAGAACTATGCCGACCTGCCGCTGATCGACGTGCTCTTCGGCACCTTCGAGAACCCGCGCCGGTTCGAGCACGACACCGGCTTCTGGGACGGCGCATCGGCCCGCGTGCTGGACATGCTGCTCGCCCGCGACGTGTCGCGGCGGACTTCCACCCGCCCCTGAGGACCCTCGATGAAACCTACCCTTCGCCAGATCCGGCTCCCCGGCCGGGTGCGAATCGAGTTCGCCGAACAGGGTGACCACGGCGGTACGCCGGTCATCGCGCTGCACGGCGTCACCGACTCGTGGCGCTCCTTCGAGCCTGTGCTGCCCCACTTGCCGTCCGAACTGCGCGTGATGGCGCTCACCCAACGCGGCCATGGCGACAGCGAGAAGCCGGCGGACGGCTACCGCCCCGCCGACTTCGCCGCCGACGTCGCGTCCTTCATGGACGCCATGGAGATCGAGCGCGCGGTGCTCGTCGGGCACTCGATGGGCAGCATCAACGCGATGCGCTTCGCGGTCGATCATCCCGCCCGCGTCGCCGGCCTGCTGCTCGCCGGCACCATGCCGTGGTTCGGCCGCCCACCCGAGCTGGTGCAGTACTACCGCCAAGAGATCGTTCCGCTCGCCGATCCGGTGCCCGATGCCTTTGCCCGCGACTTCCAGCGGAGCACGCTGGCGCAACAGATCCCCGACCCGATGCTCGATCGCTTCGTCGCCGAGAGCCTGAAGGTCCCGGCGGACGTCTGGCGTGCCGCGTTTGCCGGCTTCATCGGCGACGACTTCTCGCCGCGCCTGCGCGAGATCGGTGTGCCCACGCTGATCGTCTGGGGCCGGCACGACGCGTTCTGCTCGGCCGCCGACCAGGAGGCCATGCTCGGCCTGATCCGAGACGCCCGGCTCGTCCAGTACGCCGACGCCGGGCATGCGATGCATTGGGAGGAGCCGCAGCGCTTCGCTCTCGACCTGAGCCGCTTTGTCACCTTGGTCGCTGCCGGTGCGGTGGCGGTCTGATCCTGGAGGACGCCACGATGACCGTGTTGATCGACTCCCTGGGTCATCCGGTGAGCGGAGCCACCGCCGCCGCGATCGACCATTACGAGCAGGCTGCGCACGAGCTGCGCTGCCTCATCGGCGACCCGCTCACGACGATCGACCGTGCGCTCGCCGAGGCGCCCGGCATGTCGATCGCGCACACGCTGCGCGCCTGGCTGCACCTGCTCGGCACCGAGGCACCGGCGCTCGCAACTGCACGCGAGGCCGCGGAGGCTGCGGCGCGCCACGCCGGTACCGATCGCGAGCGGATGCATGCACGCTCTGCCGCGCTCGTCGCCGTCGGCTGCTGGCGCGACGGCGCGCGCGTGCTGGAGGACCTGTCGGCGCAGCATCCGCGCGACCTGCTCGCGCTGCAGGCCGGCCACCAGGTGGACTTCTTCACCGGCGATTCGCGCATGCTGCGCGACCGCATCGCGCGCGTGCGGCCGCACTGGAACGACGCGATGCCCGGCCACCATGCGGTGCTCGGCATGCACGCCTTCGGACTCGAGGAGACCGGCGACTATGCGCAGGCAGAGCGCACCGGACGCCGGGCGGTCGAGTTGCAACCCCGCGACACCTGGGCCTGGCATGCGGTGGCGCATGTGCACGAGATGCGCAACGCGCCAAAGGACGGCATCGCCTGGCTCGAGCCGAATGCCGCGCACTGGTCGCGCGACAGCTTCTTCGCGGTGCACAACTGGTGGCACCTGGCGCTGTTCAAGCTCGAGCAGGACCGCCACGAGGAGGTGCTGGAGATGTACGACAGCGTCATCGGCGGGCCGGGCTCGGGCGTCGTGCTCGACATGATCGACCAGAGCGCGCTGCTGTGGCGCCTCGCGCTGCGCGGCGTGGACGTCGGCGACCGCTGGCAGCCGGTGGCCGAACGCTGGGCGCCGCACGCCGCAGCTGGCAACTATGCCTTCAACGACATGCACGCCATGATGGCCTTCGCAAGCGCGAGACGCGACGATCTCGCTATGCGGCTGCTCGAGACGCAGCGCGCGGCGCTCGCCGGCAGCGGCGACAACCGGGCCTTCATCGCCGAGGTCGGCGAGGCAGCGACGCGCGCGGTGCAAGCCTTCGTGGCGGGCGACCACGCGACGGTCGTCGCGCTGCTGCGACCGATCCGCTCCAGCGCCCACCGGTTCGGCGGCAGCCACGCGCAGCGGGACCTGCTCGATCTGACGCTGATCGAGGCGGCGCTGCGCAGCGGCGAACAGCCGCTCGCGGCCGCGCTGGCGGCCGAACGGGCCGCGATGCGACCGGCGAGCCCGCTCGCTCAGCGCTTCGTCGTGCGCGCAGCGGCGTAACGACGCCCGCGCAGCCGGCTCCCGGCCGCGCGGGCTTCGCTCGGTGCTGCCTTTGGTCTGAAGTCGATCGGGGATCGGAGGCGACAACGATCTCGAACGGTGGCGCGCCTCAGCGGCCGTCGTTCCGGAAGCACGCGGAGAGCCGTCCCGGGGCGATCTCCCGCAGCGGCGGACGCGCCTCCCGGCAGCGCGCCATGGCATGCGGACAGCGCGGATGGAAGTGGCACCCGGGCGGCGGCGCGAGCGGCGAGGGGATCTCGCCGCGAATCGCGACGAAGCTGCGCTTCCGCGCGTCGAGCCGCGGAATCTCGGCGAGGAGCGCCTGCGTGTACGGATGGTTGGGCGCGTCGAAAAGCGATCCGGTCGGTCCGCTCTCCACCACGCGCCCGAGGTACATGATGACCACCCGATCCGAGAGGTGGCGCACGACGCCGAGGTCGTGGCTGATGAAGAGATACGTGAGGCCGAGCTCCTCGCGCAGCCGGGCGAAAAGGTTGAGCACCTGCGCCTGGATCGAGACGTCGAGCGCGGCGACGGCCTCGTCGCAGACCAGGAGCTCCGGCTTCACTGCGAGCGCGCGGGCAATGCCGATGCGCGCCCGCTGCCCGCCGGAGAACTGGTGCGGGAAGCGTCGCATGAGCGACGCGTCGAGGCCCACGCGGCCGAGCAGTGCGGCGACGTAGTCGCGCTGCCCCGCGCGCGTCACGAGGCCGTGCACCACCGGCGCCTCGCCGACGATGTCCTCTACGCGCATGCGCGGGTTGAGCGACGCGTACGGATCCTGGAAGATCATCTGCACCGCGAGCTGCGTCGCCCGCTGCTCGCCGCGGTCCATCGCGCTCGTCGCTCGGCCCTTCCACGCGCGCTCGCCCGCGCTCGGCGCGAGCAGGCCGGCGGCGATGCGGCCGAGCGTCGACTTGCCGCAGCCGGACTCGCCGACGAGCCCGACCACCTCGCCGTGCCCGACCGCGAGATCGACGTCGTCCACGGCGTGCACCACCTCCTCGCGCACTGCGGCGCCGGCGGCACGCACTACCCGCGCCGCGAGGTCGAGGCGCTTCACGAAGCGTTTCGACACGCCGCGCAGGTCGAGCAGCGGCCTGTCGACGGCCGCCGTGGCGTCGCTCGCCCGTACTTGCGGAAGTTGCGTCACGCCCGGCGATCAGCCGTCGCAGGCTGCAGCGGGTGGAAGCAGCGCACGGCCCGGCCTTCGACCACCGTCGGGTCGGGGGTGACGCGGCAGGCTTCGGTCGCGCGCTCGCAACGACCGCGGAAGGCACAGCCGGGAGGAAGGTCGAGGAGCGAGGGCGTGGTGCCCGGTATCTGGCGCAACAGTTCGCCGCGCGCGTGCCGGCTCGGCACCGAGTCGAGCAGGCCTGCGGTGTAGGGGTGCAGCGGCGCATCGAGCACCGCGTCCACCGCGCCCTGCTCGACGATGCGCCCGGCATACATGACGCAGACGTCGTCGGCGAGACCGGCGACGACGGCGAGATCGTGCGTGATCCACACGAGCGCCATGCGCCGCTCGCGGCAGAGCCGCTGCACCTCGGCGAGGATCTGCGCTTGGATGGTGACGTCGAGCGCGGTGGTCGGCTCGTCGGCGACGATGAGGGCCGGCTGGTTGAGGAGCGCGATCGCGATCGCCACCCGCTGCCGCATCCCGCCGGAGAGCTGGTGCGGATAGGCACGCAGGCGCTCATCGGGCGAAGGGATGCCGACCGTGGCCAATGCCGCGCGTGCCTCGTCCCGGGCCGCCGCGCGGGAGACGTCGCGATGCGCGCGGATCGCCTCGACCATCTGCGTCTCGACGCGGAGCACCGGGTTCAAGGTCATCATCGGGTCCTGGAACACCATCGCGACCCGATTGCCGCGCACCGCGCGCCAGCCGCGCGCGTCGAGCCGCCGCAGATCCTCGCCGTGCAGCAGGATGCGGCCCGAAACGATGCGACCCGGCGGATCGACGAGGCCGAGGATCGAGAACCCGGTCACCGACTTGCCGGAGCCCGATTCGCCGACGAGGCCGAGCACCTTGCCCGGTCCGACAGCGAACGAGACGCCATCGACGGCCTTGACCACGCCGGCACGGGTGAAGAAGTGCGTCCGCAGGTCCTCGACGGCAAGCGTGGGGGGGGCGCCGGGGCTCAGCACGGAGGCACGGAGAGCACAGAGTGCAAGGAGGGGTGCTGACTCGGACGGTGCGCCTCTACGTCATTTCCGTCCGTGCTGCGGGTACTGCTGACGAAGCCATCGTCCTGTCCTCTGTGTCCTTCGAGTCTCCGTGTTGAAGGCTTGCGGTTCATCGCTGCAGCCGGGGGTTCAGCACGTCGCGCAGGTGATCGGCGACGAGGTTGATGGCGACGATGGTCACGAGGAGCGCGATGCCGGGGAAGAAGCTGATCCAGTATTTCCCGGAGAGCAGGTAGGTGTAGCCGTTCGCGATCAACAGCCCGAGCGACGGCTCCGTGATCGGCAGCCCGAGCCCGAGGAAAGAGAGCGTCGCTTCGAGCGCGATCGCGGCCGCAACCTGCACCGTGGCGACGACGATCAGCGGCGGCAGGCAGTTCGGCAGCAGGTGCCGCAGGACGACCCGGGAATGCGAGAGGCCGAGACCGCGCGCGGCCTCGATGTACTCGCGCTGCCGCTCCACGAGCGCCGCGCTGCGCACCGTGCGCGCGTAATAGGCCCACTGTGCAGCCACGAGCGCTACGATGATCTTCTCCAGCCCCTGGCCGAGCAGCGCCAGCAGCACCAGCGCGATCAGGATGGCGGGGAACGAGAGCTGGATGTCGACGACGCGCATGATGAACGCGTCGAGCGTGCCGCTGGCGTAGGCTGCGACGAGACCCACGAGCAACCCGATCGCGAGCGCGGCGATCGTCGCGGCGACGCCGACGCCGAGCGAGATGCGGAGCCCATACAGGATCGCCGAGAACATGTCCCGGCCCTGGTCGTCGGTGCCCAGCCAGTAGGTCATCGTGCCCGCGGCGTTCTTCGCGCCCGGCGGGAGGCGGCTGTCGAGCACGTCGAGCTGCGCGAGGTCGTACGGGTTCTGCGGCGACAGCAGCGGCGCGAGCACCGCGCACAGCACGAGCAGGACGAGCATCGCGAGTCCGAAGAGCGCAAGGCGGCTCGCGGCGAAGTCGGCGACGAAGCGGCGCCAGGGCGTCTCCGCAGCAGGCGATGTCCCGACTTCGCCGGCGGCGGCGAGCGCGCCGGCCGTACCCGGTTCGGCCGCCATCAGCGCTCGGCGAGCCGCACCCGCGGGTCGAGCACCGAGTAGAGCAGATCGACCACGAGGTTGATGAGGATGAAGAGCGCGACGATCACGAGCAGGTAGGCCACGATCACCGGCCGGTCGAGGACGTTGATCGAGTCGATGATGAGCTTGCCCATGCCCGGCCACGCGAACACCGTCTCGGTGACGATGGCGAAGGCGATCACCGAGCCGAACTGAAGACCGATCACCGTCACGATCGGGATGAGGATGTTCTTCAGCACGTGCACGCCGACGACGCGCCGGTCGGGCAGCCCCTTGGCACGCGCGAACTTCACGTAGTCCTGAAGCATCGCCTCGCGGGTGCCGGCGCGCGTGAGCCGGATGATGAGCGCGAGGTTGAAGAGCGCGAGGTTCGCCGCCGGCATCAGCAGGTGGCGCAGTCCCTCGACGCTGAGGAAGCTCACCGGCACGCCGAAGAGCGGCGTCGTCGGACCGCGGCCGCTCGACGGCAGCCAGCCGAGCCACACCGAGAAGGTCATGATGAGCATCAGTCCGACCCAGAACGTCGGCAGCGAGAAGCCGAGGATCGAGATCGTCATGATGCTCTTGCCGGCGAGCGAATCCGGCTTCAGTCCTGCCCACAGCCCGAGCGGCACGCCGAGGAGGACGCCGATCAGCATCGCCGCAATCGCGAGCTCGAGGGTCGCAGGCATGCGCTCGAAGATGAGCTCCATTGCCGGCACGTTGAAGGCGAACGACCGACCGAGGTTCCCGGTGACCGCGCCCTTGAGGAACAGCGCGTACTGCGCCCACAGCGGCCGGTCGAGCCCGAGCGCGCGGACGGTGTTCGCGCGGTCGGCCTCGGTCGCGTCCGGCGGGATCATGATGTCCACCGGGTTGCCGATGGCATAGACGGCCACGAAGACGAGGAGCGACATCGCGAGCAGCACCGCGATGCTCTGCAGGATGCGGCGAAGCAGGAAGACGAGCATCGGGAAGCGTCAGTCGGACCCGCGACGCTTGGTCGACGCGCTCGCCCAACCCCCACCCCCGCCCTCCCCCTGGGAGGGGGAGGGTGGACGTGCCCCCGTCACTGCGGCCTGAACTGCCACGCGTACGTCCGCTCGTCGGTGCGCGGGACGTAGGCGAAGCCCTTGCGCGTCGCCCAGGTGGTGAACTGGTGGTGGATCGGTACGAGACCGACGTCCTGGACCGCGACCGCGACCGTCTCCTGCAGCAGCTTCTCGCGCCTGCCGTCGTCGGTGGTGCGCAGCGCCTCGGCGAGCAGCGCGTCCATCTTCGGGTTCGAGTAGAAGCCGTAGTTCACCGTCCCCATCCCCTTCTCGGCGTCGATCGTGGCGAGGATCGAGCGCAGCGGGCTCGACGCCTCGCCGGTCTGTGCGCCCCAGCCGACGAGCGCCATCGTGAACTCCTTCTTGTTCGCGCGCGGGAAGAAGGTCGCAAGGGGCATCGCCTCGACCTTGGTCTGGATGCCGACGCGCGTGAGCATCTGCGCCACCGCCTGCAGGATCTGGTCGTCGTTCACGTAACGGTTGTTGGGCCCGTGGATGGTAAGCGCGAAGCCGTCGGGATAGCCGGCGTCCGCCAGCAGCTTCTTCGCGCCGTCGGCGTCGTAGGGCGTGACCTTGAGCGCGGGGTTGTTGCCGAACATGGGCGCCGGCACGAGGTTCGCGGTCGGGAGCGACAGCCCCTCCATCACGCGCTCCGAGATGGCCTGACGGTTGATCGCCTTGTCCACCGCCTGCCGCACGCGCACGTCCTTGAACGGGTTGCGGTCGAGCGGCTTGCCCGCCTTGTCGGCGACGAACGGCGTCTGGTCGCGGCCCTGGTCGAGGGTGAAGTAGATGACCCGGTGCGAGACCTTCTGGAAGAAGCTGACGTTCGGGTTGTTGCGGATCTTGGGCAGGTCGGCGGTGGGCACGTTCTCGATCGCGTCGACGTCGCCCGAGAGCAGAGCGGCGATTCGCGTCGGATCGGCAGCGATGAAGCGCATCGTCACCTTCTCCCAGGCAGGCTTGCCGCCCCAGTAGGCGTCGTTGCGCGCGAGCTCCACCCGGTCGCCGCGCTTGAACGCGACGAACTTGAACGGCCCCGTGCCGACCATCCCCTTGCCGGTGGCGAAGTCCTCGCTCGCGACGCCCTGCACGTTCTTCTTCGAGACGATGTAGATCGTCGTCAGGTCGTTCAGCATGAGCGGGTAGGGCGCTGCCGTCTTCAGCCGAATGGTCTGCGGATCGACGATCTCCTTGCCGACGATCTGCTTCGTGTAGAGCGTGAACGGCCCGGGGCTGTTGGGCACCTGCGCGGGGCGATCGAGCGAGAAGGCCACGTCTTCGGCGGTGAGGTCCGAGCCGTCGTGGAACTTCACGCCCTTGCGCAGCTTGAGCTCCCATGTCGTGGGGTCGACGAGGCGCCAGGATTCCGCGAGCCCGGGGATGATGCGCGAGTCGGCGTCGAGCTTCACCAGCGACTCGAACACGTGCTCCGAAACGTTGATGTTCGAGAACAGGTTATGGTAGTGGGGGTCCATGGAGTTCGGCTCCGAGCTCATGGCGAGCCTGAGCTCCTGCGCGCGCACGGCGCCGGGCAGCGCGAGCGCGGCCGCAACCAGCGCGAACGTCGCGAGCGAAGCGATCTGCGAGAGGGCGGATCTCATGGCGTCTGCTCCTGGTCGGCGAGGTGGACCCGAACTCTGCCACAGGGCGCGCGGGAGGAAGGTCGAGGGCGCGCGATTGCGCAGTCCCCTGCGCGGTTCTCGCGCGCGTTGCGCTCGTCGGTGCGGCACCGATTGATGCAGGCCGGGGCCCGGGATAGAGTCGCGAGCGGTGCGCCGCATGGGCTCGGGAGGAAGGCGTGGAACAGACGGACGGCGCAGCCGCGGATCCGCTCGCCCCGGGGTTGTGCGCGCCATCGCTCACCCGCGCGCAGGCCGCCGCCTTCGCGCGCATCGCCCTCGCCAACGTCGGGCGGGAGTATCCCAACAAGCTCGACCATGTCCTCGACGGGCCCGACGACCTCGGCGAGCCGCGCGCGCTGCATCCGCTCTTCTACGGCAGCTACGACTGGCATTCGTGCGTGCACATGCACTGGCTGGTCGTGCGGCTGCTGCGGCTGGTCCCGGACCTGCCCGAGCGCGACGCGGCGATCCGTGCGCTCGACGCGCGCATCACGGCCACCGCGGTGGCGGGCGAGCTTGCGTACCTCGAGCGGCCGGGCGCGAGGACGTTCGAGCGGCCATACGGGTGGGCGTGGCTGCTCGCCCTCGACGCGGAGCTGCGCTGCTTCGCCCGCGAGGCGGACCTCGACGAGCCCAAGGTGTGGGTCTGGGCGCTGGCGCCGCTCGCGGACGCCTTCGCCGCACGCTTACGCGACTACCTGCATAGGTCGGCCTGGCCGATCCGGGCCGGCACCCATGCGAACACCGCCTTCGCGCTCGACCTGGCGCTCGACCACGCCGAGGGGCGCGGTGACGAGGCGCTGGCGACGCTCGTGCGCGACACGGCGGTCGCCTGGTATCGCGACGACTTCGATTGCCCGGTGCGCTACGAGCCGAGCGCCGAGGACTTCCTTTCGCCGGGGCTGATGGAGGCGGCGCTGATGCTGAGGGTGTTGCCGGAGCGCGAGCGCGACCACTGGCTCGCGCGTTTCCTGCCCGACTGGACCGAGGACGGCATCGGCCGATGGCTCGAGCCCGCAGCAGTGCCGGACCGCAGCGACGCCCGGCTCGTGCATCTCGACGGGCTCAACCTGTCGCGCGCTTGGTGCTGGCGCCGCATCGCCCGCACGCTGCCGGTCGAGGACGAGCGGCGAGCGATGGCGGAGCATGCCGCATCACGACACCTCGAGGCGAGTCTCGATCAGGCGACCGGCTCGGACTACGTCGCCGAGCACTGGCTCGCGACGTTCGCCGTGCTCGCGCTCACGCCGTCATAGGGTCGCCGGTCTCGCCGTCGCCGCGATGCACGGCGACCGGTGCCGGACTCCCGCGTTTCCGCAAGCTGCAGCACCAAACCCGCCGAAGGAGACCTCATGACCGAGCATCGAAAGCTGGCGGCGATCGCGGGCCTGTGCCTGCTCGCCGCATCCACGATCGCCGAAGCCCAGTGGGTGTTCCTCGCGCGCCGCGCTGTCGGCAGGATCGAGCAGATGTCCCAGGCCGGCCCCAACGGCGAGGCGAGCTACGACACTGCCGCGGTCATCATCGAGGTGCCGGCAGACCGCGTCTATGACGCCGTCAAGAAGCGGATCCTCGCCAACGCCGAGGTCAGGGTGACGAAGGCCGACGACGCGCGGCGCTCGATCGAGTTCAACGACGGCCGGCAGTTCGGCGGCATGCAGGTGGCCGTGCTCGGCGACGGCGTATCGCAGCTCCTGGTCTCCACCGCGCACCCGGGCATCCCGACTTCGACCACGTCGATGATCGTCGAGCGCATCCTGTCGGTGTGCGCGGAACTGCGGGTGGAGTGCCAACGCGCCGCCCCATGAAGCGGGCGCGATGCCGTGCGCGCCGCGCGCGGACGCTCCCGCCAGCGCGCGTCACCGCGAACGGAACTGGTGCGCGAATGTGTACTCGTCGGTCCGCGGCACGTAGGCGAGGTCCTTGCGCATGGCCCAGGTCGCGACCTGATGGTGCAGCGGGATGACCGCGAGCTCGCGCATCGCGACCGTCATCGCCGCGCGCGCGGTCTCCTCGCGCTGCGCGTCGTCGACCGAGGCGAGCGCCTTGACCACGAGGGCGTCGAGGCTCGGGTTCGCGTAGCGGCCCCAGTTCCAGGTGCCGAAGCCGCGCTCGGCGTCGTAGCTCATGACGAGCGAGCGCAGCGCGAGGTCGCCCGAGAACGAACCCCAGCCGAGCAGCGCCACGCCGAGCTCGAGGTTCCGGGCGCGCGGGAAGTACGCGGCCGCCGGCAGCGCCTCGACGCGCGTCGTCACGCCGACACGCGCGAACATCTGCGCCACGGCCTGTGCCACCTGCTCGTCGTTCACGTAGCGATTGTTGGGTGCGGCGAGCACGAGCGTGAAGCCGTCGGGATATCCGGCTTCGGCGAGCAGCTTGCGCGCGCCGTCGGGGTCGTAGGGCTCGGGCTTCAGCGCGGCGACATGGCCGAACACCGGCGGCGCGACCAGGTTTCCCGCCGGCAGCGCATAGCCCTCCATCACCCGGTCGGCGATCGCGTTGCGGTTGATGGCGCGGGCGAGCGCGGTGCGCACCCGCGGGTCCTTGAACGGGTTCGCGGCGAGGGGCTTCCCGGACTTGTCCGTGACGCCCGGCGGCGCGGCGCGCGACTGGTCGAGGGTGAGGAAGAGCGTCCGCCACGACACCTTCTGCTCGACGCGAAAGGCGGCGTTGCCCGCCAGTCGCTTGGCGTCGGCGGTGGGCACCGCCTCGATCGCATCGACCTCGCCGGCCAGCAGCGCCGCGACGCGCGCGGCGTCGTTCGGCAGGATGCGCAGCGTCACGCGGTCCCAGGCCGGCGCGCCTTCCCAGTGCGTGTCGTTGCGGGTGAGCTCGACGCGGTCGCCACGCTTGAACGCCGAGAAGCGGAACGGGCCGGTGCCCACCATCGCCTTGCCCGAATCGAAATCCGCGGGTGACACGCCCGTGGCCGCGCGTTTCGAGACGATGAAGACCGAGTTGAGGTCGTACGGCACCATCGCGTAGGGCGCGGCGGTCTTCAGGCGCACGGTGTAGCGGTCCACCGCCTCCTTGGCGACGATCGGCCGCGTGAACGTGGTGTACGGACCGGGGCTGTTCGCGATCGTCGCCGGCCGGTCGATCGAGAAGAGCACGTCCTCGGCGGTGAGCTCGCTCCCGTCGTGGAACTTCACGCCGCGGCGCAGCTTGAGCTCCCACGTCGTCGCGTCGACCGCGCGCCAGCTCTCCGCGAGGCCCGGCACCAGGCGCGCGTTCTCGTCCACGCGCGTGAGCGCGTCGAAAACGTGCCACGCAACGAGGTTGTTGGGGCCGATGTTGTGGAAGTGCGGGTCGAGCGAGGTGACGTCGGCGGCGAGTCCCAGGCGGAGATCGGCGGACCGGGCGGCGGGCACCGACGCGGTAGCGACGCACAGCATCGCGAGCAGCAGGGTCAGGAATCGGCGGGCCATGAGGCAAGCGGGGACTGGGAAGACCGGCCGGGCGGCGATCAAAGGCGGCGGGAGCGACATGCGCCGGCGAAGGCATCTTTTCACGTTCGCCGCCATGCCCGGGCAAGCGTGGCGGCCAATTATAGGCGCGCGACGTTGACGCCCCTCTCGCGCCCGCGCTTTAATGCCGCACCACCCGTCGGGGAGAAAACCTCATGCGAACGATGCTCGGCGTCCTGCTCTCGATCCTGCTGCTCGGCGGCTGCGCCAACTCGTACTGGTACGACAACTGGTGGACCTATGGCGAGGGCTGGGACGACGGACGGTCGACGTTCGTGCAGCTCAACCACGACGCCACCGATGTCCTGGTGCGCTCGATGCCGGTCGGAGAGTGGGCGAACACGCCGCTCATCGTGGCGACGGTGGTGGACGTCGACAACCTCGATGCGTCGTCGACCATGGGGCGCATGATCACCGAGCAGGTCGCCTCGCGGCTGGCGCAGCTCGGCTACGCGCCCTTCGAGCTCAAGCTCCCCGGGAGTCTCTTCGTGCGCGCGCCGTCCGGCGAGCTGATCCTCAACCGGGAGGTGACCCGGGTCGCGGAGCAGCACAATGCGCCGGTCGTGGTCGTCGGCACGTTCGGGCGCGCGCGCTACACGGTCTATGTGAGCCTGAAGGCGGTGCAGGTTTCCAACAGCCGCATCCTCGCCGCCAACGACTACGCGATCCCGATCACCGACAACCTGCGCAACACCGTCCGCGACTCGCGCCAGGGCGCGGTCTACAGCGGCAACCTGGGCCGCCGCTACTGATCGGCACCCGCAGCCGGCCGCAGGACGCGCGCTGTTTCGAGCGGCTCCGCGGCGCCGCCGAGGAACCAGGCTTCCTCGTCCCCGAACGGGTCGATCACCCAGCCGACGCTGAACGGGTGGTGGAAAAACGCGGCCTGCGTTCGCCTGTCGGTCTCGCTGAAGAAAGCACCGAGCCCGGGATGGCTGTGGAACCAGCCGACCACCAGCTCGCCGGGGGCGAGCGCGGCTCGCGCGCGGTCCCAGACGCCTGTCTCCATGCGCAGGGACACGCCCGAGCTCGAAAAGTCCTCGGCGCCGACCGCGGCGCGCACCAAGACGAGGTCGATGTCGCTCGCCGCAGGGTCGAGCGCGTACGGGGTGCCGACGAGGAGTCCCCCCTGCTCGTTGCGTCGCCCGGCCACGTGCCGCGCTGCCGACGCGTGCGCAGCGTTCGACAGCAACAGCACCGTACCGTCGCCGAGACGTGCGTCGAGCGCGATGACGTCGATCGCCGGGAGTAGCGCGTAGAGCTCGGCGAGCGGCTTCGCGAGCGGCGCCGGCGGTGCGTCCTGCCAGCGGATCACGTGCGTGCCTCGAACTCGTGCGCGCACTTCGGGCAGCGCACGTTGCCGGTCCGTCCCGCCGGCAGCCGGAGCTTCGCCCCGCAGCGCGGGCACTCGCGCACCACGCGCTCCGCCACGCTCGCGCCCTCGCCGTCGAACGTCACGCGGTCCGTCGGGAACGCCTCCGGATGGCGGCGTTTCGCGTCGACGTACCAGCCGAGCGCGTCACGGTTCGCAGCCGACCCCACGTTCACGATCAGGGGATCGAAGGTGACGAGCTGCGCGATGCGGCGGACGAAGAGGTCGATGCCCTCGCTCGGCAGCCACTTCGTGCCGATGCACACAACGCCGGAAGCGAAGACGTTCGGGTGGTGGATGGGGGTCGTGATCGTCGCGATCGGCGGCTGGAACGGGTAGCGGCCCGGCAGGTCGAGCACCAGGCGGGTATGCGTGCGCCGCTCGAGGGGGTAGGCACGCGAGCCCGCGGTCGCGTAGTCCATCTCGATCACCGCGCGCGGTGCGCCGCGGGCCGGAAGCTGCACGGCGCGGATGCGGCCCGCCGAGCGGGCGGTCAGCATCTGCAGCCGCTCGGCGTCGGCGCGGATGCGGGCGTCGCTCATCGGTCGCGAACGCTCGCGAGCGTCAGGGCGGCGAGGCCGCCGCTCGCGGGCTGTCGAGGATGCGCAGGCACGAGCGGCGCCGCAGCGGCCGGCGACTCGGCCGCGGCTGCCCGCGCGTGCCGGGCGCTCCGCGCCGGGCTCATCGTCCGACGTCGTCCGCCGCGCCGGCGACGAGCACCGGCTGCACCTCGAGGACGTCGCCCGGCTTGACGCCGCTCTCGGCGAGCGTCGCGGTGGGCACGAGCGCCTTGCCGGTGGTCGTGTTCACCAGCGTGTAGTCGGTGTCGGCCGGCAGCTTCCAGTTGTCCACCGCGGCCTGGATGATCTGCGCGCCGGTGCTCTTGCCGTCCAGGGACAGCTCCGCGCGGCGCGTCTGGTCGGCGGTGCGCACGTGCAGCTTGAGTTCGGCGAGCTCGTTGGCCATCTTCGGGTCTCCTACAAAGGTCGAAGCGCGGTGCCCGCAGCGCGGGCAAGTCTCGCGCAAGTTCGCGCGGCGTACAGCCTCGGCACGTCAAGGCAGCTCCGCAAAGGGTGCCCCGGGACGCCCCTGCAATCCCCCTGGCGCCGGGTCATGCGGACCTCCCTCAAGGCGCCGCGATATCGATGGTGATCGCGCCGCGCGCGTGGCTTGCCACCACGTAGCCCACGGGGAGCGGCCGCGCGCCGAACAGCTCCGCGAGCTCGGTCACGCTGAACTGGTCGCGAATCTCGATCCGCACCGCGGGGCGCCCGCACTGCGAGCACACCGCGATGCGGTCGTCGAAGTCGCGTGCGCGGCGCAGGGCGCAGCGCGAAGCGGCGGAGCGGTCGCCGCAGCTCGCGCACTCGCAATCGACGATGATCGCCTCGCCGGTGCGCACATACGCTTGCGTCGCGTCCCCGAGCGTCGGCAACCAGCCGTTGCGGGCGCGCACGAGGCGCGGCGTCGGGCGCAGCGGCCCGCAGCCGACGCACTCGGGATTGCGCTCGAGGGCGACCGAGCCCGCGGTGCCGCCGAGCGTGTCGACGAACGTGCGCCGCGCGCGCGGCTCCATCTCGCCTCCGAGCCGCAGCGCTGCCGAGGCCGCGAAAGCGCCGGCGATGCTCGCGGTGATCGCGGTCGTCGGGATCAGCCGCTCCGCCTGCGCGGCGCGCTTCAGCCCGCCGCAGGAGTAACGCTCCGCGATGCGCTGATAGGCCGACTCCGGCAGATGGCATTCGTAGCAGGCGCAGTCCGCCGCATGACCGAAGGGGAACGCTTCGACGATCGCATGGCGGCTGTCGATGCCGGCGTTGACGAGATCGACGCCGGCGAGCAGGCACATCTCGGAGAGCTTGAGCCGCGCCTCGAAGTTGTCGACCGCGGCGACCGCGCAGTCGTAGGCGGCGAGCCGCGAGAGCGAAAGATGGTCGCGGAAGTCCCCGACGAAGCCGTGCACCGCGACCGCAGGATCGACGGCGCCGGCGCGCGCCGCGACCGCCTCCGCCTTCGCTGCGCCCACGTCGTCCTCGCGCAGGAAGATGCTGCGCGTCAGGTTGTGCAGCTCGACGCAGTCGAAGTCGAACACGTCCACGGCGCCGACGCCGAGCAGCGCGAGGTTCTTCACCACCTCGTTGCCCACGGCGCCGGCGCCCACGACGGCGATCCGCGCTGCGCGCACGCGCGCCTGCGGAAACCAGTCGATCAGCGCATGGCGCGCGTAGCGCCCCGGGTCCATCCTGCTGGAAGCGCGTGCAGCCGCTGCGTCAATCGACCACGTGCACCGCCGCCAGATCGGTGCCGCCGCACACCGAGCAGCGGCCGTTGTTCTGACGGTCGAGCGCGGCGACGCTGTCGGCGTGGTACATCGCCTGGCAACCGCCGCAGCGAAGCAGCGGCTGCGCGGGATCGATCGGCGCGCTGGAATAGGCGTCGCGCAGGCCGCCGAGGTCGCCGCGCTTCATCACGTGGATCATGCCGCGGCCGCCGCCCTCGCCGCCGGGCATGCCCCAGCGCGGCTTGGGCCGATAGGTGCGCGGATCGCGGGAGCGCGACGTACCGACCGCGCCCGCCATGAGCGCGACCCAGAACGCAAGACCGAAGAGCACGAGGATGGCGATCAGGCGGGGCATGGCATTGCGGTCCGGGCCGGGGTCGGAGCGTATCGGGTGCGCAGGCTTAGGTTAACCGCTCTGCGCGCTCTCTTGGGTCGACAGTACCGCCGGAGAAACGTTTCGGCGACCGGGGACCGCCTCGAATATGCGCGCTGCCGCTGCCCATTTCAACCGTAGCGGTGCGCCCCGCCTTGTCCAATCGCGCGATTGGGCCCGTCGCGGCGCGTACCGATGCCTTCCCCCTCTCGTCGTATCTCCAGCTGAAGGGGCGGGGCCGCGCAGGGCGCCAGGGGCGGGCTGATAGAATTCCCAGCCGGATCGTCGTCACGCCGCCCCCTTGGTCATGTCGCTCGCCCCCATCCCCGAGATCGTCGCCGAGCTGAAGGCCGGGCGCATGGTCGTGATCGTCGACGACGAGGATCGCGAGAACGAGGGCGACCTCGTGATGGCGGCGGACCACGTCACGCCGGAGGCGGTCAACTTCATGGCGCGCTTCGGCCGCGGCCTGATCTGCCTGACGCTCACCGAGGCCCGCTGCCGGCAGCTCAACCTGCCGCTCATGGTGCGCGACAACCGCGCGCCGCTCGGGACGGCTTTCACGGTATCCATCGAAGCGGCGAGCGGCGTCACCACGGGCATCTCCGCGCACGACCGCGCGCGCACCATCCAGGTCGCCGTAGCGCCCCATGCGCGTCCCGAGCACATCGTCCAGCCGGGGCACGTCTTCCCGCTCATGGCGCAGCCGGGCGGGGTGCTGCTCCGCGCCGGGCACACCGAGGCGGGCTGCGATCTGGCGGCGCTGGCGGGGTGCGAGCCGGCGGGCGTCATCTGCGAGATCCTCAAGGACGACGGCTCGATGGCGCGTTTGCCGGACCTGATCGAGTTCGCGCGCGAGCACGGCCTGAAGATCGGCTCGATTGCCGAGCTCATCCATTTCCGCAGCCAGACCGAGAGCCTGGTGCGACGCGTGACGGAGCGCGACATCGAGACGCTGTGGGGGCCGTTCCGGCTCGTCGCCTACCTGGAGCGCAACTCGAGCGCCACCCACCTCGCGCTCGTGCGCGGCGAGATCGAGCCGCAGGCCGAGGTGCTGGTGCGCGTGCACGAGCCGCTCTCGGTCGTCGACCTGCTCGAGAGCGGCGCCACGAGCCACTCCTGGCCGCTGCCCGAGGCGATGGCGACCGTCGCCGCGGCCGACCGCGGCGTCGTGGTGCTGCTCAACTGCGACGAGAGCGCGGGTGAGCTGATCGAACGCGTCGCCGCGAGCGCGAAGCCGCGCTCGCCGCAGAAGATGGATCTCCTCACCTACGGCATCGGCGCGCAGATCCTGCGCGACCTCAAGGTGGGGCGCATGCGCCTGATGGCGAACCCGCGCAAGATGCCGAGCATGGCCGGCTGGTCGCTCGAGGTGACCGGCTACGTCCAGCCGCAAAGGGCGGTGCAATGAAGGAGCACGCGCCCGCGTCGGATGGGACGGGCCTGCGCGTCGGCATCGTCCGTGCGCGCTTCAACGAGGAGATCGGCCTCGCCGCCCTGGAAGCCTGCCACGGGCGGCTGCTCGAGCTCGGCGTGCACGAGGCGGACATCGCGGTGCTGACCGTGCCGGGTGCGCTCGAGGTGCCGTTCGCGCTGCAGCAACTCGCGGCCACCGGCAGCTTCCATGCGCTCGTGGCGCTCGGCGCCGTGATCCGCGGCGAGACCTACCACTTCGAGGTGGTGTCGAACGAGTCGGCCGCGGGCATCACCCAGGTGCAGCTCGACACCGGCGTGCCGATTGCCAACGGCATCCTCACGACCGACACCGACGAGCAGGCGCAGGCGCGCGCCGCGGTGAAAGGGCGCGACTGCGCCGAGGTCGCGGTGGAGATGGCCGGCCTCGCGCGCGGCCTGCAACGCGCGTACAGATGATGGCGACGAGATCCAGCGGAGGCGCGTCGGCGGGGCGCGCGGGCATGCGCCGCGCGTCGCGCGCGCTCGCCGTCGAGGCGCTCTACGAGTGGTTGCTCTCGGGCAACGCCGCGACCGAGGTCGCGGCGCACGTCGCCGATCGCGTCGAGGAGCGCGTGCGCAAAGGGGCGGCGGAGCTCGCGCGCGAATGCGTGCAGCGCTACGACAAGTCGACGCTCGCGGCGCTGATGCGCGCGGAGGCCGCGCCGAGCGTGCCCGACGCGATCCTCGCCCGCGTGCGCCGGCACGTGAGCGGGGCGCGGGCGCCCGCCGATGCCGGACTCGACCGCGGCTTCGCCGACGACCTCGACGCGCAGATCGCCGAGCGCTTCGCGTTCGCACGGCTCGACCCCGACACCTTTCCCGGCGCGTTCCTCGCCACGACCGCCGCCGCGCCCGAGCTCGAGAAAACGCTCGCGCCGGCGCTCGACCGCGAGATCCGGTTGCTCTCGCCGGCCGAGCGCGCCATCCTGCTGCTCGGCACCTTCGAGCTCACGCACCGGCCGGAAGTGCCGTACCGCGTCGCGATCAACGAGGCCGTGGAGCTTGCCAAGGACTACGGCGGCACCGACGGCCATCGCTACGTGAACGGCGTGCTCGACCGGCTCGCGGCGGACCTGCGCGCCGGCGAGCGCAGAGGCTAGCCATGCTGCGCCGGCGCGTGATGCGGGCAGGCGCGGATGCGCTGCGCGATGCGTCGAAGGGCATCGATCCGATGGCGCGCGGCCGCGCGGCGCTCGCGCGCGGCGACGAGGCGGAGGCGCGCGCCGCGTTCGAGTCCGCGCTCGCCGACGATCCGTTCTTCGCGCCCGCGCACGCCGCGCTCGCCGAGCTCGACCGCCGCGCGGGACGCGTGGACGCCGCGATCGCCCACTACCGCACCGCGCTCGTCCGCTACCCTTCCGCGCCCGAGCTGCTGCTGCCGTTCGGCCTGCTGCTCGCGCAGAGCGGCGAGCGCGACGAGGCGCTGCGCACGCTCGAGCGTGTGCTCGAGCTGCGGCCGGGGCAGGCGGACGCCGAGGCCGCGCTCGCGCGCCTGCGCGGCGCGGCCGCCGAATGAGCCCGGCGCCGACTGGCGCGGCGCCCTCGCTCGGCGAGTTCGATGTCATCGCCCGCTACTTCACGCGGCCCGCGCGCACGGCCGGCCTCGGCGTGGGCGACGACTGCGCGCTGATCGCGGCGCCGCCCGGCCTCACGCTCGCCATCACCACCGACATGCTGCTCGAAGGACGGCACTTCCTGCCGGGCGCCGATCCGTGCCGGCTCGGCCACAAGGCGCTCGCGGTGAATCTCTCCGACCTCGCGGCCATGGGCGCCGACCCGCGCTGGTTCACGCTCGCGATCGCGCTGCCCGCCGCGGATGCCGGCTGGCTGGAGCGGTTCGCCGCGGGACTCTTCGCGCTCGCCGATGCGCAGCGGATCGAGCTCGTCGGTGGCGACACGACCCGCGGACCGTTGACGCTCTCGATCACGGCGATCGGCACCTTGCCGACCGGCTACGCGCTGCGCCGCGACGGCGCCGCGCCGGGCGACGACGTCTGGCTTTCCGGCGCGACCGGCGAGGCCGCGCTCGCCCTGGCCGCGCTGCGCGGCGAAGTCGCGCTCGACGAGAAAGCGATGGCCGCCTGCCTGGAGCGACTCGAAACGCCGGTGCCGCGCATCGCGCTCGGCCGCAGGCTGCGCGGGCTCGCCTCGGCGGCGATCGACGTCTCCGACGGGCTTGCCGCCGATCTCGGGCACATCCTCGAGCGCTCGCAAGTCGGGGCGGAGGTGTGGCTCGACGCGCTGCCGCGCGCGTCGGCGCTCGCGGCCTGCGCCGACGCCGCGCTCGTACAGCGCTGCATGCTCGCCGGCGGCGACGACTACGAGCTGGTGTTCACGGCGCCGGCCGAACGTCGCGAAGACGTCCTCGCGGCGGGCGAAGCCGCAGGTGTGCCGGTGACGCGCATCGGCCACATCGTGCCGGGCAATGCCCTGGTCGTCCGGGATGCGAGCGGCGCCGCGGTGCCGCTCGCAGCGCGCGGCTTCGACCACTTCGCGAGCGGATCATGAGCGCGAGTCCGCGGGCCACCGCCGGGTTCATGCTGTCCAGCCCCGCGCACCTCCTCGCCATGGGCTTCGGCACCGGGCTTTCGCCTTTCGCGCCAGGCACCGTCGGCACGCTGCTCGGCTTCCCGCTCTACTGGCTGCTGGTGCAGTGGCTCTCGCCGCTCGGCATCCTCGCCGTCGCCGTGCCGCTCTTCGCGCTCGGCACGTGGGCGTGCCAGCGTACCGGTCGCGCGCTCGGCGTCGCCGATCACGGCAGCATGGTGTGGGACGAAGTCGTGGCGTTCCTCGTCGTCCTCGCCTTCACGCCGCACACGCTCGGCTGGCAGCTCGCGGCGTTCTTCCTGTTCCGCTTCTTCGACGTCGTCAAGCCGCCGCCGGTGCGCTATTTCGACCGCACGCTCAAGAACGGCTTCGGCGTCATGTTCGATGACCTGCTCGCCGCCGTCTACACGCTGGTGGCGCTCGCGATCGCCGTACGGCTTTTCGGCTGATGCGATGACCGGGCGCGCGGACGCGCACGACCTCGACGCTCTGGCTGCGGAGGTGGGTGCGAAGCTCAAGGCCCGCGGCTGGATGCTCGCGACCGCGGAATCCTGCACCGGCGGCGGCGTCGCCCACGCCGTCACCGCGATCTCGGGCAGCTCCGAGTGGTTCGACCGCGGTTTCGTGACCTACTCGAACGCCGCGAAGCAGGAACTGCTCGGCGTCGCGGAAGCGACCCTGGTCGCCAACGGCGCAGTGAGCGAGGCGACGGCGCGCGAGATGGCCCAGGGCGCGCTCGCGCACAGTGCGGCGCAGGTCGCGGTCGCCATCACCGGCGTCGCCGGGCCGACCGGCGGCACGGCGGCGAAGCCGGTCGGGATGGTCTGCTTCGGCTTTGCGGTGCGAGGTGGCAAGAGCGGCGCCGAAACGCGACACTACGCAGGGGACCGCGCGGCGGTCCGTGCGCAATCGGTCGCGCACGCGCTCGAGCTCATGCTGGCGCTCGCCAGCTGACGATCGCCGGGCGCCCGCCGGCCGGTCCCGGGGCATGGCGCCCAGGCACGGCTATATCGGGGGTGGGGCGATTCGATCCGGGAAGGAAGCGCGCGTGGCAGCACGGGGCGCGCGCATGCGCGCGACCGGCGCGACGGCCCGCACCAGCGCGCGCGCGCCGAGCGCGCCGCGCGCAAGGCACACATCGCGCGAAGTGGTTCGCGCCGCCGAGGTCGTGCACGACGCGGTGCCGGGGCGCACCCGCTTTCGCCATCCGACCCTGCTCGGGGACGCGGCGCGGATCGAGCGCGTCGTGGCGGGCGTGCGGTCCCTGCCGGGCGTGCGCACGGTCAAGGCGAGCGCGATCACCGGCACCGTTCTCGTCACTTTCGCCGTGCCCGCTTCGGGCGAAGCGCTGGCACGCGCGATCGGGACGCTGGCCGCCGGGAAAAGCGCGCGCGGACCGCGCGCTGCGGTCGCCATCCCGGAGGCCGGGAGCTCCGACGCGGCGCCGGCAGCAGTGTCTTTGCCGCGCGCGGGTCGAGCGGCGCCTTCGCCGCCGGCAGTCCGCGCCGTGCCTCCATCGCCCGTCTCCGCCCCGCCCGCGAGCGGCCCGGCGTGGCACGCGATGCCCGTCGCCGAGGTCGTGCGCCGCCTGCGCACCGACCCCAGACGCGGGCTCGACGAGAACGAATGCGGTACGCGCAGGCGCGAGCACGGGCCCAACGAGCTGGGTCGCACCGAGCCGCGCTCGGGCTGGTCGATCTTCGCCGAGCAGATCTCCAGCCTGCCGATGGCGCTGCTGGGCGCCTCGGCGGGGCTGTCGCTCGTCACCGGTGGCATCGCCGATGCCATCGTCATCGGGGGCGTGGTGCTTGCCAATGCCGGCATCGCCACGCGCACCGAGAAACAGGCGGAACGGACCATCCTCGGCCTGTCGCAGTACGACCCGCACCCGGTGCGGGTGCTGCGCGCCGGGAGGCGCCTCGAAGTGCTTCCGGCGGATCTGGTGCCGGGCGACGTCATCGAGCTCGAGCCCGGGACCCTGGTCGCCGCCGATGCCCGGCTGGTGAGCGTGGACGACCTCACCGTGAACGAATCGTCGCTCACGGGCGAAGCGCTGCCGGTGCACAAGAGCGCCACGGCGCGGCTGCGGCCCGACCTCGGCATCGGCGATCGCATCACCATGGTGTTCCGCGGGACGGCCGTCACGGGCGGACGCGGCGTGGCGGTCGTGACCGCCACCGGCGCGCACACCGAGATCGGTCGCATCCAGCATCTGCTCGGTGCCGTGCGGCCCCCCGAGACGCCCATTCAGCGCCAGCTCGGCGAGATCGAGAAGGAGCTGGTCATCGTCAACGGCCTCATCTGCGCCGGCGTGTTCGGCCTCGGCCTGCTGCGCGGCGAAGGCTGGCTGCCGATGCTGCGCACCGCGATCTCGCTCGCCGTGGCGGCGATCCCGGAGGGGCTGCCGACGGTCGCGACGACGACGCTCGCGTTCGGCATCCAGGACATGCGCCGGCGCAACGTCCTCGTGCGCAAGCTCGATGCGGTCGAGACCCTCGGCGCGGTCGAGGTGGTCGGCCTCGACAAGACGGGGACGCTCACCGAGAACCGGATGGCGGTGGTCGCAGCGCACGTCGACGGCAATCTGCACGCCATGGACGGTGCACATCTCGCGCCGGCATCACCGGGCGCCGGGGGCGACGCGGCGGACGTCGCGCGGCGGATGTTCGAGGTCGCCGCGCTGTGCAGCGATGCGATGCTCGCGCCGGCGGGGCGCGAGCCCGAAGTGCTCGGCACGCCGACCGAAGCGGCGCTCGTGCACGCGGCGCTCGCGCTCGGTGTCGACGTCGCCGGTCTGCGGCGAGCGCAGCCGGTTGCGGCGACCGTGCAGCGCACGCTCGCTCGCAAGCGCATGAGCACCCTGCACGCGCTCGCCGGCGGGCGGCGGCGCCTCTGCTTGAAGGGCGATCCGGTCGAGGTGCTGGAGCGCTGCACGCGCGTCCTCACGGCTGACGGCGAGCGGCCGCTCGACGCGGCGGCACGTCGCGAGGTGCTGAAGGCGAACCAGCGCATGGCCGGGCAGGCGCTGCGCGTGCTCGGCATGGCGGTGCGCGAGTCGGGCGGCGATCCGCGCGACGAGCGCGAGCTGACCTGGCTCGGCCTCGCCGGACTCGCGAATCCGGTGCGACGCGGCGCGCTGCCGGCGATCAAGGTGCTGCACGGCGCCGGCATCCGCACGGTGATGATCACCGGTGACCAGAGCGCCACCGCGTTCGCCATTGCGCGCGAGCTCGACCTCGCCGACGGCGACGAGGTGCGCGTGCTCGAGGCCGGGCAGATCAAGGGCGTCGACAAGGACGTGCTCGCCGCCATCGCCGCCAACCCACACGTCTTCGCGCGCGTGAGCCCCGTCGACAAGCTCGAGATCGTGCGCGCGCTGCAGGCCGGCGGCCGCATCGTCGCCATGACCGGCGACGGCATCAACGACGGACCGGCGCTCAAGGCGGCGGACATCGGCGTGGCGATGGGCGGCGCCGGCACCGACGTCGCGCGCGAGGTCGCCGATATCGTGCTCGCCACCGACGAGCTCGACGGCATCATCGAGGCGGTGCGGCTCGGCCGCGCCACGTACGCCAACATCCGCAAGGTGCTGCGCTTCCTCGTCGGCACCAACGCCGCCGAGACGCTGGTCATGCTCGGCGCCTCGATCGCCGGCTGGCCGGAGCCGCTGCACCCGATGCAGCTCCTGTGGCTGAACCTCGTCACCGACGTGCTGCCCGGGCTCGCCCTCGGGCTCGAGCCGCCGGAGCCGGACGTGCTCGACGATCCGCCGCACGACCCGCGTGCGCCGATCCTCGCGCCGGCGGACTTCCGGCGCCTGCTCGCGGAGGGCACCGTGATCGGCGGCGCTGCGCTCGCCGTGTTCCTGCTCGAGGGCGGGCTCCGCGACCCGCGCCACGTCGGCCCGGCGCCCCCGCCGAGCCGCGCGAGCACGGTCGCCTTCCATACGCTCACGATGGCGCAGCTCACCCACGCCATCGCCTGCCGTTCGGAGCACCATGGGGTGCTCGAGGAACTGCGCCGGCCGCCGAACGGTAAGCTCTACGCCGCGCTTGCCGCATGCACGGCGCTCCAGGTCGGCGCGCAAGTCGTGCCCTTCACGCGCCGCTTGCTCGGACTGACACCACTGCGCGCAGCGGACCTGGGCGCCATCGCGCTTGCTTTGCTGGGCACGGTGACCGCGAACGAGGCCGTGGGCGCCGTGCTGCGTCGGCGCGCGGCGCGCGCTCATGTCGCTCGGGCCGAGGGCCACGCTGCACCGTCGAGGTCGTCGCCATGATCCGCCACGAGTCGATCTTCACCTCCGAGTCGGTCACGCCCGGCCACCCGGACAAGCTGTGCGACCAGATCAGCGACGCGGCGGTGGACGCGTTCCTCGAGCAGGACGAGGCGGCGCGGATCATCGTCGAGTGCGCGATCGCGACCGGCATCCTCTTCATCTCCGCGCGCTTCGCTGCAGACGCGAACGTCGACATGCCCTCGCTCGCGCGGCGCGTGATCGCCGACGTCGGCTACGAGGACGACAGCTTCGACGCCCGCGCCTGCTCGATCCTCACCAGCTTCACGCCGCTCGACGGCATCGCACCGGTGCGCGCGACGCGCGACAGCGAGCCGGCGCAGGAGCAGGTGAACGCGTTCGGCTTCGCCTGCAACGAGACGCCGCAGCTCATGCCGCTGCCGATCGCCCTCGCGCACAAGCTCGCGCGTGCCCTGCACCGCGCGCGGAGCCACGGCGCCGAATGGCTTTCGCCCGACGGCAAGACCCAGGTCGCGGT
>Ga0209254_10000259_pt1 | contig 39972 bp, 43 predicted proteins | sample FrelakmetDIP11DI_FD_187148 | JGI IMG/M metagenome (GOLD analysis project Ga0209254, IMG submission 187148) | Freshwater lake sediment microbial communities from the University of Notre Dame, USA, for methane emissions studies - DIP11 DI (SPAdes)... | ecosystem: Environmental > Aquatic >... | reverse complement strand
GGTGGCCTGCCAGAGCGAGCGCAGCCAGCACAAGAACCGCTCGACCGCGATGAAGATGCTGAAGGCCAAGCTCTACGAGCTCGAGGTCAACAAGCGCAACGCCGCCGCGAAGGTGCTCGAGGATGCGAAATCCGACGTGAGCTGGGGCAACCAGATCCGTTCCTACGTGCTCGACCAGTCGCGCATCAAGGACCTCCGCACCGGCGTGGAGATCGGGAACACTACCGCGGTACTCGACGGGGATCTCGACCCGTTCCTCGAGGCGAGCCTGAAACAGGGGCTGTGACATGAGCGACGAGAAGCCCGAGGCCGAAGTCAATCACCTCATCGCGGAGCGGCGCGCGAAACTCGAACGACTGCGCGAACATGGCGGCGCCTTTCCGAACGACTTCCGTCGCGACGCAACGGCCGAACAGCTTCATCTCGCGTGGGGCCACCATCCACCCGAGTGGTTCGACGGCCACCCGGTCCGCGTGACGATCGCCGGTCGCATGATGTTCAAGCGCGTGATGGGCAAGGCGAGCTTCGCCAAGCTGAAGGATCGCAGCGGTCTGATGCAGCTGTTCCTGCAGCAGGAGGCGCTCGGGCCGACCTACGATGAGTTCAAAGGCTGGGACGTGGGAGACGTCGTCGGCGCCGCGGGCACGCTGTTCAAGACGAAGACCGGCGAGCTCACGGTGAAGGTGGAGCGGCTGCGCCTGCTCGTGAAGTCGCTGCGACCGCTGCCCGACAAGTGGCATGGGCTCGCGGACGTGGAGAGTCGCTATCGCCAGCGCTACGTGGACCTGATCATGAACGACGCGAGTCGCGAGGTGTTCGTGCGACGCACCCGCATCGTGCAGTACCTGCGCAACTTCCTCGAGGCCATGGACTTCATGGAAGTCGAGACACCGATGATGCAGGTGATTCCCGGCGGCGCGGTGGCGAAGCCGTTCGTCACCCATCACAACGCGCTCGACATCGAGATGTACCTGCGCGTTGCGCCCGAGCTGTACCTCAAGCGCCTCGTGGTCGGTGGCTTCGAGCGCGTCTACGAGTTGAACCGAAACTTCCGGAACGAGGGGCTGTCGACGCGGCACAACCCAGAGTTCACGATGCTCGAGCTCTACCAGGCCTACGCGGACTACCGCGACCTGATGGACCTCGTCGAGCGGCTGTTCCAGGGACTCGCCGACGCGCTGCTCGGCACGCGACAGGTGCTCTACCAGGGCGACACCTACGACTTCGGCACCACCTTCCGCCGCGTCACGGTCGAGGATCTCGTGGTTCACTTCAATCCCGGCATCGAGCGCACGCGCCTGCGCGATCTCGAATACCTGCGCGGAGTGTGCGAACGCCTCGGGATCGAGCCGGCTGCCGGCGACGGACCGGGCAAGCTGCAGATCGGGATCTTCGAGAAGACCGCAGAGGAAAAGCTGCTGCAGCCCACCTTCGTATACGCCTACCCGGCGGAGGTCTCGCCTCTGGCGCGCCGCAACGACTCGGATCCTTTTATCACCGATCGGTTCGAGTTCTTCGTGGGTGGGCGGGAGCTCGCCAACGGCTTCTCGGAACTCAACGACCCTGATGACCAGGCGGCGCGCTTCCGCGAGCAGGCTGCACGCAAGAGCTCGGGCGACGAGGAGGCGATGTTCTACGACGCGGACTACATCCGCGCGCTGGAGTTCGGACTGCCGCCTACTGCGGGTCTCGGGATCGGAGTGGACCGTCTCGTGATGTTGTTCACCGACCAGCCGTCGATTCGGGACGTGGTCCTGTTCCCGCACATGCGGCCCGAGTGACGCCGGTCGAGGCCCTGCGGATTCACGACAGCGTCGGTATGAGGTAGGGAAGCGGCAGCGGCTCGAGGCGGCGACCGTCCTCGAGGGCAAGGGGAATGCCGGCCGCCTCGACGCTCGTCACCGCGAGCAGCTCGGTCTTCGACTGGCTGCGGGCGCTGAGCAAGACTTCGCCCACCTTCTGTCCGTCGAGAAACAGGCCGGCCAGTACGGAAGGAGCCGCGCCGGGCCCGGTGGCGTAACGGAACAGGCGTCGCTTGATGCGCCCGAGGTGCTGCGTCCGGGCAACGATCTCCTGGCCGGTATAGCAGCCCTTGGTGAAGCTGATCGCATCGAGCAGGTCGAGGTTCAGCATCTGCGGTACGAAGGCTTCGGCGCTGGCCGCAAACACCTGCGGCAATCCTTCGGCGATGTCAGCGAACCACCAGGCGCTCTCGACGGTACCCGCATCGGGATCGGCGGGACCGGCCCAGGTGTCTCGCGATACGGCCCTCACCCTGCGTCCACTGGCATAGTCGAACGCGATCCCGGCCGAGACGCTGCCTTCCGTGACGTCGCTCGCCTGGGATCCCGGGAATTCGGCGACAGCGACCAGGTCCCGGGCCGGCTCGAGCCTGACCTTGGCGCGCAGCACGAAGCGACTGAGCCGCTGTGCCAGAGGCTCGACCAGGTCGGCGGGCAGCAGGGCCAGCACCTCGTCGCGCTGCTGGCGAAGGCGGAGCAGGGCGACCACGCGTCCCTGCGGCGTATTGCACGCCGCCAGCAGGGTCCGGCCGTCCGCAAGCAGCCGGGTGTCGTGCGTCACCTGGCCTTGCAGGAACGACACGGCATCGGGTCCGGCGAGCCGCAGCACCCCGAGGAAAGGCAGCGGAACGCGGTGTTCGAACGCATTCGGTAGCGTCATGGCTGTGTGCGAGTTTAGCGGTCGGCGCGATCGCCGGCGCGTTGTCCGCCAAGTGCCCGCACTCCGGTACAAATACGTGTTTCGGAAGCAGATTTGGCAGCGGTCTGTTGATGGTGCGGCGCGCGAGGATCTGGCAGACTTCGCGTGTGACCGAACCGAATGCACCGCAGCAAGTTCAGCCCGGGTCACCCCTCATCGACGCCAGAGTCGCCACGCCGCAGGCACCCCCATCGGGGGCTGCGCCGCCGCGCGAAATCGGCGGACGCGACGGTCCGGATCCCACGCGTTACGGCGACTGGGAGAAGGGCGGACGCTGCATCGACTTCTAGCGGCGAGCCGCCGGAGGAAATCGCCATGGCCCAGCGCGCCCGTCCGCTGTCCCCGTTTCTGCAGTACCGCTGGCAGTACACGAACACGCTGTCGATCCTGCATCGCATCACTGGCGTGCTGCTGAGTCTTGGATTCTTCCTGCTGATCTACTGGCTGGCGGCGGTGGCAGGCGGACCGGAGCGCTATGCCCGCGCGCTCGAGACGCTGCTCTCATGGCCGCTGCAGCTGGTGCTCTTCGGCAGTGCCTTCGCGTTCTGCTACCACCTGTTGAACGGCATCCGGCACCTGTTCTTCGACATGGGCCACGGGTTCGAGCTCGCCACCGCGCGCAAGAGTGCGTACGCCACCGCGGCCGGGGCGGTAGCGCTCGCGTTGCTCGTGTGGTGGGTGGCCCGCGCGGGATTGGGAGGTGTGGCGTGAGTCTTCGCAGCCCGCTGCGGCACGTGACGGGCCTTGGTTCCGCCCGGGGTGGTGCGAGCCACTGGTACGCTCAGCGCGTCACGGCCATCGCGCTGGCACTGCTTGGCCTGTGGCTCTTCTTCTCGTTTGCCACGCTCGGTGGAGCCACGCATGGCCGCGTCGTCGAGTGGCTGTCCTCGCCGCTGAGTTCCGCACTCGCCGTGCTGCTGGTGCTCACTGCCGCCTGGCACGCGATGCTGGGACTGCAGGTCGTCATCGAGGACTACGTGGCAGACAAGGGCACGCGCGCCGCCGTGCTGATCGCTGTCAAGTTCGCGCTGGTCGTGGCCGCCGTCGTCGGCGTGCTCGCCGTATTGCGCATCGCCTTCGGAGCTGCCGCATGAGCGAGTACAGGTTCACGGACCACACTTACGACGTGGTGGTCGTCGGCGCCGGTGGCGCCGGTTTGCGCGCCACCTTCGGCCTCGCGCAGGCCGGGCTCTCGACCGCCTGTCTCACCAAGGTGTTCCCGACGCGCAGCCACACCGTGGCGGCACAGGGTGGCATCAGTGCCGCGCTCGGCAACATGGGCGAAGACGACTGGCGCTTCCACTTCTACGACACCATCAAGGGGTCGGACTGGCTTGGCGACCAGGACGCCATCGAGTTCATGACCAAGGAGGCGCCGGCAGCGATCCTGGAACTCGAGCACTACGGGCTGCCCTTCTCGCGCACCGAGGATGGCCGGATCTACCAGCGCCCCTTCGGCGGCATGACCACGCACTACGGCAAGGGCATTGCCCAGCGCACCTGCGCCGCGGCCGACCGCACCGGCCACGCCATGCTGCACACGCTCTACCAGCAGGCGCTCAAGCACGACGCCCGCTTCTTCATCGAGTACTTCGCGATCGACCTGATCATGGAAGACGGCGCCTGTCGCGGGGTCGTGGCTCTCGACATGGCGGAGGGCACACTGCACCGCTTCCGTGCGAAGCAGGTGATCCTCGCGACGGGCGGCTACGGCCGCGCCTACTTCTCCTGCACGTCGGCACACACCTGTACCGGCGACGGCGGCGGCATGGTCCTGCGCGCCGGCCTGCCGCTGCAGGACATGGAGTTCGTGCAATTCCATCCGACCGGCATCTACGGCGCCGGCTGCCTGATCACCGAGGGTTCGCGCGGCGAGGGCGGGTATCTGACCAACTCCGCAGGCGAGCGCTTCATGGAGCGCTACGCGCCCAACGCCAAGGATCTCGCCTCGCGCGACGTGGTGAGCCGCTCGATGACCATCGAGATTCGCGAGGGACGCGGCGTCGGCGAGCACAAGGATCACATCCACCTGCACCTCGAGCACCTCGGGCCCGATGTCATCAAGGAGCGGCTGCCGGGAATCGCCGAGACCGCGCGCATCTTCGCCGGCGTCGACGTCAACCGCGAGCCGATTCCGGTGCTGCCCACGGTGCACTACAACATGGGCGGCATCCCCTGCAACGTCCACGGCGAGGTCGTGACCCTGCGCGACGGCAATCCCGACGCGGTGGTCGAGGGGCTGATGGCGGTGGGCGAGGCGGCCTGCGTGTCGGTGCACGGTGCGAACCGCCTCGGTTCCAACTCGCTGCTCGACCTCGTGGTGTTCGGCCGCGAGGCGGCGCGCCACTGCGCGGCCACGACCCGGCCCGGTGCGACGCACAAGGCACTGCCGAAGGACGCGGGCGAGCTTGCGGTGAGCCGCCTCGAGCGTTTCCGCAATGCCGGCGGCTCGCGCCGCACCGCCGAGATCCGTCTCGACATGCAGCGGGTGATGCAGAACCACGCGGCGGTGTTCCGCACCGGCGAGTCGCTTACGGAAGGGGTTCGCAAGCTCGCCGCAGTGCATGACTCGTTCGCGGACGTGAAGGTCAGCGACCGTTCGCTGGTCTGGAACACGGACCTGATCGAGACGCTCGAGCTCGACAATCTGCTCGGGCAGGCGCTGGTCACGATGCACTCCGCGGAGAATCGCAAAGAGAGTCGCGGCGCGCATGCGCGCGAGGACTACAAGGATCGCGACGACCGCGAGTGGCTGAAGCACACGCTGGCGTGGGCGGACGGCTCGGGACGGGTGCGCATCGACTACCGCCGCGTGCATCTCACCACGCTCACAACCGACGTCGAGCCCATCCCCCCGAAGGCGCGCACCTACTGAGACCGGCACCCCGGGGCAGGGCGAAAAGAAGAGGACATCCGCGAAATGGCGCAGTTCAGATTGCCGGAGAATTCGAGGGTGCGGCCTGGAAAGGCGCATCCTGCGCCCGCGGGCGCGAAGGACGTCCGCACCTTCCGCATCTATCGCTTCGACCCGGACTCCGGCGAGAACCCGCGCATGGACAGTTACGACGTGGACCTGGGCTCGTGCGGGCCGATGGTTCTCGACGCGCTGATCAAGATCAAGAACGAGGTCGACACGACGCTCACGTTCCGCCGCTCCTGCCGCGAGGGGATCTGCGGTTCCTGCGCGATGAACATCGATGGCGTCAACACGCTCGCCTGTACCACGGCGACCTCGGAGATCAAGGGCGACGTGCGGATCTACCCGCTGCCGCACATGCCGGTGATCAAGGACCTCGTGCCCGACCTCACGCACTTCTACGCGCAGTACGCGTCGGTGAAGCCCTGGCTGCAGACCCGCACGCCGGCGCCGCCGGATCGCGAACGGCTGCAGTCCAAGGAAGACCAGGAGAAGATCGACGGGCCCTCGGCCTGCATTCTCTGCGCGTGCTGTTCGACGAGTTGCCCCTCCTACTGGTGGAACAGCGACCGCTACCTCGGTCCTGCGGCGTTGCTCGCTGCCTATCGCTGGATCGTCGACACGCGTGACGAGGCGACCGGCGAGCGCCTCGACGAGCTCGAGGACCCGTTCCGGCTCTACCGCTGCCACACGATCATGAACTGCGCGGAGGCCTGCCCGAAGGACCTCAACCCCGCCAGGGCCATCGCTGAGATCAAGAAGTTCATCTCGGAGCGGCAGCACTGAGCGGGTCCGGGCGCGAGGACACTGAGCCCGCCTCGTACGCGAAGCTGCGCTGGCGTGCGCGGCGCGGCATGAAGGAACTCGACGTCCTGCTGTCGCGCTACCTCGAACACGACTATCCGCGCGCGACAATCCAGGAGCGCGAGGCGTTCGCGCGATTACTCGACCTGCAGGATCCGGAGCTCTTCGGGTATCTTCTGGGTGGCGTTCCTGCTCCCGACGACGCCCTTTGCCATGTCATCGCCAGAATCCGTCATGACCCTTGATCTGCCGGGGCGCCTGCTCGCCGAGCGCGTCACGTGCGCCCTTGCGCTCGCCTGCGGGCCGGCGCTCGAGATGATGCTGGCACGCCATCCTGGTTCGGTGGCCGGGACCGGGCTGGCCGTGGCGCTCGTCCTGCTGCTCTGTCACTGGCGAGGTTCCCGGCGCCGCCCATGCCGGCTGCAGGTGGCGCCGTCGGGCGTATCCCTGGTCTTCGACGATCCCGCGGGTGTCCCGGTGCCGGCAACCGGTCGGCGCGCGCGGGTGCTGGGCCGGACGGTCCTGCTCCACTGGCACGACAGGCCAGGCCCGGGCGCCTCGCAGGGAACCCTGTGGATCACGCCGGCGGACCTGTCGGGCGATGCGCTCCGCGCTTTGCGCGTTGCGCTGGTCTCCGGCAGCGCGGTCAGCCGCTGAGGCGGGGGCGTGGTCGCCGGATCATGAATGCGATGCCGAACTTTCCTCCAGTCGACGGGTCAGAAGAAGCGCACGAGCCCCGGGATGGCGACGAACGCCCGATGTCGGGCGTCGAGCAGAGCGATCTCGAGCTCGTGCGACGGGTCCAGCGGGGCGAGCGCGCGGCGTTCGACCTGCTGGTACTGAGATACCAGCACAAGGTCGTGAAGCTCGTGGCAAGGTTGCTGCGAGACCCTGCGGAGGCCGAGGACGTTGCACAGGAAGCCTTCGTCAAAGCGTACCGGGCTATCGGTTCGTTCCGGGGCGACAGCGCGTTCTATACGTGGTTGTACCGAATCGCCGTGAATACCGCACGTAACGCCATGGCATCCCGCCAGCGACGACCGCTCGACTACGAATCGGACCTGAGCGAATCGGAGCAGTCGACCGTCGAGTCCCGCATGCGGCACAGCGACACGCCCGAGGCCGTGGCGCTGTCGGATGAGATTCATCGCACGGTGAATCGGGCCGTAGGCGACCTGCCCGAGGACCTTCGCACAGCCGTAATCCTGCGCGAGGTCGAGGGACTGAGTTATGAGGAGATTGCGCAGGCGATGGACTGCCCGGTCGGCACCGTTCGCTCGCGCATTTTCCGGGCCCGCGAGGCCATTGATCGAAGCCTGAAGCCATTGCTCGAATGATTGAGTGCCATGACCGACCAGATTCGTGAACAGATCTCGGCCCTGCTCGACGGGGAACTGGCCGCAGGCGAAACCGGCCTGCTGGTGCGCCGCATGGAGCGGGACACTGAATTGCGGAGGGTGTTCGCCAGCTACGTCATTGCGGGCGAGTCGCTGCGCTCCCCGGGCGGCGTCGTCGCGAGCCGCGACTTTGCCGCGCGCGTGAGCGCCGCGCTCGCGGAAGGTGGTGTGGCGATGCCGGTGCCGGCCCCCGAGCGTGTCGCCGGGATGCCTCAGAAGTGGAGGCGGCCGCTGGCCGGTGCGGCCGTCGCGGCCGGTGCCGCACTTGCGGCCGTCCTGCTGGTGCAACCTGACGCCGGCCGTGAACGATTCGCGGGCGGCCGTGCGGCGCCACCTGTCGTGCCGGCGGCGGCGATGATGCCGGTCGGCGGCGCCAGCCCGACGCTCGCCCAGAACCAGCGCCTGGCGGGTTACCTCGTTGCACACGGCCAGTACGCGACCCCGATCGGTCGTCGGGTGGCGTGGTCCAACGCGCTGGCGACGGATCCGGGCATCGCACGCATGCCGCCAGAGGTCGCCGGGCAGCGCTGATGCGAAGGGCGTTCATCGTTCCGCTGGCCGGCGTCGCTGCAATCGCGGCTACCAGCCCAGCCACTGCCGAGACCACTGCGCGCGACTGGCTCGAACGGATGACCCGTTCGCTGGCATCGCTTCACTACGACGGTCTGTTCATTCACACCGCCGGTTCGCAGTCGGAGTCCATGCGCATCGTGCATCGCACGGTGGACGGTCGCAGCGTGGAAAGACTGGTGTCGCTCGACAGGAGCGGACGCGAGATCGTGCGTACCCCGGAGGAGGTGCACTTCTACCTCCCGGATCGACGCGTCGTGCTGGTCGAGCCGCGCTCCGACGACGGGTCACTGCTCAAGGCGCTGCCCGCGCCCGGGCCGCAGCTCGACGCCCTGTACACGCTGGAGACGAGCCCGGGCCACCGATTGCTCAGGCGGGACGTACAGATCGTCGACATCCGGCCGCGCGACGGCTACCGCTACGGCTATCGCCTGTGGCTCGACGCAGACACGGCGATGCCGTTGCGCTCGGACGTGCTCGACGCCGAGGCCCGGACGGTGGAGTCCATTCAGTTCACAAAGCTCGAGATCGGTGAGGACGTCAGCGCGCGGGAGCTGGAGCCCGGTGTGGATGCAACGGGCTATCAGTGGCTGCGTCCGCGACCGGAGGCCGAGCGTCGGGTGCGACAGGCCGGCTGGCTGCCGCGCAAGATGCCACCCGGGTTCCGTCTGGTCGCATTCCGCAGCCATAGCCTGCCGGGTCTGCCGATGCGCACGCAGCACCTGATCTTTTCGGACGGCTTTGCGTCCGTTTCGGTCTTCATCGAGCCGGCAGCCGGCAAGGGTCCGGTCCCGCCGGAGTCGACCAGTGTCGGGTCGGCCAACGCGTTCTCTACCCAGGTCAATGGACAGGTCGTGACCGCTGTCGGTGAGGTTCCGCCGGCTACCGTTCGCGAGATCGCAACGTCGCTCGCACCGGTGGAACCGCCGGAATCTGTCGGCGGGCCCTGAGCGGCATCCCGATGAAGACGGCGGCGCGGGTCCTCGAGGTGTCGGACGAGCGGGCCCGGCTCGGCTGCGACTCGGCTGCCGACACCTGTGCGGCCTGCCGTGGTGGGTGTGCCCTGCGTCGCCTCGGCCCGCGCGGTGCCGCGCGCCTCGAGGTGCCACGCCTGGATGCAAACGGGCTGCCGCTCGAGCCTGGTGCCCGTGTAACAGTCGAGGTCGGCGATCGCGACCTGCTGGGCGCGGCCCTCCGGGCAGCTCTGCCGCCGCTGGCCGGTGCCCTGGGTGGACCGATTGCTCTGCAGGCCTTGACCGGGGTGGGCGCGGGATCGGACGGCTTCGCGGCCCTCGCGGCGCTGCTCGGGCTGCTTTTCGGCTGGAGCGCGGCGCGTATCTGGCTGCGACAGGACCCGCCGCGCGTCGCCGTCTGGCGGGATGACTCGCCCGTGCCGGGACCCTGCAACCGAGGCGCGCCGTGAGCGTCGATTTCCCGGGACTGGTGCTCTACGTGCGCGCGGGGTGCCACCTCTGTGAGGAGTTCCTGCTCGAATTGTCGGTGGATCTCGGCGTGGACGTGGAGCAGTTGCGGGTGGTCGACGTCGATCTCGATGCCGAGCTCGCGGCGCGCTTCGGCCTGCACGTGCCGGTGCTCGAGGCCGACGGGGCCGTGCTTTGCGAAGGCGTCTACGACGGGAGACGGGTCCGCCAGGCTCTACGCGTATAATCGCCGACTTTGCGCCGGCGCCGGGCCGGAGTGCCCGCACCGATGAACCTTATCCGCAATTTCTCGATCATCGCGCACGTCGATCACGGCAAGTCCACGCTTGCGGACCGCTTCATCCAGATCTGTGGCGGCCTCGAGGCGCGCGAGATGCAGGCGCAGGTGCTCGACTCCATGGATCTCGAGCGCGAGCGTGGCATCACGATCAAGGCCCAGAGCGTGTCGCTGCGCTATCTCGCGCAGGACGGCCGCACCTACCAGCTCAATCTGATCGATACGCCCGGGCATGTCGACTTCTCCTACGAGGTGTCGCGTTCCCTCGCCGCCTGCGAGGGCGCGCTGCTGGTGGTGGATGCCGCGCAGGGAGTTGAGGCGCAGAGCGTCGCCAATTGCTACACGGCCATCGAGCAGGGCCTCGAGGTCGTGCCGGTGCTCAACAAGATCGACCTGCCTTCGGCCGACCCTGACCGGGTGATCAAGGAGATCGAGGAGATCATCGGCATCGAGGCGCATGACGCGGTGCGCGCAAGCGCCAAGACCGGCGAGAACGTGCCGGCACTCCTCGAGGCGCTGATCGCGCGCGTGCCTCCTCCGCACGGCGATCCGGGGGGTCCGCTGCAGGCGCTGATCATCGACTCCTGGTACGACAGCTACGTGGGCGTCGTGTCGCTGGTGCGCGTGGTGAACGGATCCCTGCGCACCGGGCAGAAGATCCGCGTCTGGACCACCGGCCGCTGGCATCAGGTGGACAAGCTCGGCCGATTCACCCCGAAGTCGCTGGTGACGGAGTCGCTCGAGACCGGCGAGGTCGGCTTCGTGATCGCCGGCATCAAGGAGATCGACGGCGCGCCGGTCGGCGACACGATCACGCTGGATGCGCGACCGGCGAGCGAGGCGCTGCCGGGCTTCAAGACCATCAAGCCGCGGGTGTTCGCCGGGTTGTTCCCGGTGAACTCGGACGACTACGAGTCGTTCCGGGATGCGCTGTCGAAACTGAAGCTCAACGACTCGGCGCTGCACTTCGAGCCGGAGGTATCGAGCGCGCTCGGTTTCGGCTTTCGTTGCGGTTTCCTCGGCCTCCTGCACATGGACATCGTGCAGGAGCGGCTCGAGCGCGAGTACGAACTGGACCTGGTCACGAGCGCGCCAACCGTGATCTACGAGGTGCTGACTACGGACGGCGAGACGGTGAGCGTCGACAACCCCGCGAAGCTCCCGCCGGTGGACAAGGTCGCCGAGCTGCGCGAGCCGATCATCATCGCCAACATCCTCATGCCGCCGGACTACGTCGGCCCGGTCATGAAGCTCTGTCTCGAGAAGCGCGGCGTGCAGAAGAAGCTGCTGTACCTCGGCAGTCAGGTGTCGATGCAGTGGGAGCTGCCACTCGCCGAGGTCGTGCTCGACTTCTTCGACCGGCTCAAGTCCGTGAGCCGCGGCTACGCATCTTTCGACTACGAGTTCGACCGCTTCCAGGCGGCGCCGCTGGTCAAGCTCGACGTGCTGATCAACGGGGACAAGGTCGATGCACTGTCGGTCATCACGCACCGCGAGAGCGCCTACCATCGCGGCCGCGAGCTGGTGGACAAGATGCAGGAGCTGATTCCCCGGCAGATGTTCGAGGTGGCGATCCAGGCGGCGATAGGCGCGCACGTGATCGCGCGGGCGACCGTGAAGGCGCTGCGCAAGAACGTCCTTGCCAAGTGCTACGGCGGCGACATCACCCGCAAGCGCAAGCTCCTCGAGAAGCAGAAGGAGGGCAAGAAGCGGATGAAGCAGCTCGGCCAGGTCGAGATTCCGCAGGAGGCCTTCCTCGCCGTGCTGCGGGTCGGGCGCAAGGAGTGAGCGCGAGGAGCGGAACGTGACGCAACGCATTGATGGGGCGGGGAAATCGGTCGATACTCCCGCCCGCGCGAGGTGACGCTTGATCTTCGATTTCTCCTTTGTTCTGGTGCTGGCCACGCTGGTCACGGGCCTGATCTGGGCCATCGATGCGTGGATGTTCAAGCCACGCCGCCTGGCCGCCGCCGGCACGGGGACGCTTCCCAGGGAGCCCGTGATCGTCGAGTACGCGCGCTCGTTCTTCCCGATCATCCTGATCGTGCTGCTGATCCGCTCGTTCCTGTTCGAGCCGTTCCGCATACCCTCCGACTCGATGATGCCTACCCTGCTCGACGGGGATTTCATCTTCGTCAACAAGTTCACTTACGGCCTGCGGCTGCCCGTGCTGAACACCGAGATCGTCGATCTCGGCGAGCCGCAACGCGGCGACGTGGTCGTCTTCCGGCTGCCCGCGGATCCGTCGACCAACTACATCAAGCGGCTGGTCGGCCTGCCGGGCGATCACGTCGTGGTGCGCGAGAAACGGGTGTTCGTGAATGGCGAGGAACTGCCAGTGCAGCTCGACGGCATGCTCGAACCCATGAACAGCACGCCGCTGGCCCAGGTAGCAGTCGAGAAACTCGGATCAGTCGCGCACCGTGTGCTCTACATTCCCGGTCGTCCGTCCTATGACTTCGATGCCGTCGTGCCGGCCGGTCACTTGTTCATGATGGGCGACAATCGCGACAACAGCCGTGACAGCCGCTTCCCCGAGGTGGGCTTCGTGCCCGAGGAGAACGTGGTCGGCAAGGCCGTCGTCATCTGGATGAACTGGAACCTGCCGCATGCGCCCATCTGGAGCCGCATCGGCGACCCGATACACTGAACCGGCCTTCGGGCCTCGACGGAGTACTGCATGAAACAGCGTGAGCGCGGCATGACCTTCCTCGGACTGGTCACGATCCTAATCATTCTCGGTGCGGGCCTGTACGCGGCGATCCGTCTGGTGCCCGTCTACCTCGACCACATGAAAGTGGCGCGCTCGCTCGAGCAGGTGCGCGACGAGCAGGCAGCGATCGACACCAACCCGCAGATGATCCGCAGGTCGCTGGAGAAGCGCTGGGACGTGGAGGACGTCAAGGGCATCGACTGGCAGGACGTCGAGATCTCCAGGACGAAGGACGGTTTCGACGTCGTGGCTGCCTACGAGGTGGAACAGCCGTTCGTCTCCAACGTCTACCTGCTCGCCAAGTTCGACAAGACCGTGTCGATCCCCCAGTGAGCCGGGCTTGCTGACCGCCAGCGAATGGGCCGCGAGTCGACTCGGGCACGCGTTCCGCAACGCGGCACTGCTCGAGTCGGCGCTTACGCATCGCAGTGCCGGGAGATGCAACTATGAGCGCCTCGAGTTCGTGGGCGACGCGGTGCTCAACTTCGCGATCGCGGCGATGCTTTACCGCGAGTTTCCCGACGCCGACGAGGGCGATCTGAGCCGCTATCGCGCGGCGCTCGTGAGCGGCAGCTCTCTTGCGGGGGTCGCCACGGAGCTGGACCTTGGCCGCCAGCTGCGCCTCGGCAGCGGAGAGATGAAGAGCGGTGGCGATCGACGCAGTTCCATACTTGCCGATGCGCTCGAGGCCCTGTTCGGTGCGGTGTACGTGGACGCCGGGATGGCCACGGCGACCGCCGTGATCGAGTCGCTGTTCGCAGACCGACTCGGCGCGCTTCCCGACGCACGGGACCTCAAGGATTCCAAGACGCGCCTGCAGGAGCGCCTCCAGGCGCGAGGCCTGCCGTTGCCTGCCTATGAGCTCGACTCCGTGAGCGGCGAGCCGCACGAGCAGTGGTTCGTGGCCCGCTGCACGGTGGCGGCGCTCGAGGTCGAGGCGCGCGGCGAGGGTCCGAGCCGCCGGCGTGCCGAGCAGGAAGCGGCCCGGGGCGTGCTCGAGCAAATGGCTGGCACGGTGACGGCGCCATGAACGAGCCGGGGCACGGGCACCACGAGCCGGCCGCGGAGGATACGGGCCGCTGCGGGATTGCCGCGCTGGTGGGCCGTCCGAACGTAGGCAAGTCGACGCTGCTGAACGCGCTGCTCGGCCGCAAGGTCAGCATCGTGAGCCCGCGCCCGCAGACCACGCGCACGCGTATCCATGGCGTGCTCACGCGGCCAGGCCTGCAGATCGTGTTCGCGGACCTGCCCGGCATCCACTCCAAGCAGCCACGTGCGATCAACCGCTACATGAACCGCACGGCGCTCGCATCGCTCGCCGACGCCGACGTGAACCTGTTCGTGATCGAGGCGCTGCGCTGGACCGAGGAGGACGAGCGCGCGCTCGAGCAACTTAAGCAGGCGGGCCGGCCAGTCGTACTGCTGATCAACAAGGTGGACCGCGCGCGCCGGAAGGACCGCCTGCTGCCGTTCATCGCCGAGCTGTCGGCCAAGGCCCAGTTCGCCGAGATCGTTCCGCTGTCGGCGCTCAAGCGCAAGAACCTCGAGCGGCTGCCGGAGCTGATCGGGCGCTACCTGCCCGAGTCGCCGCCGCTGTATCCGCCCGACCAGATCACCGATGCCGGCGACCGCTTCATGGCCGCCGAGATCATCCGCGAGAAGCTCACGCGCCGGCTGCAGGAGGAGGTGCCGTACGGGCTCATGGTCGAGATCGAGGGCCTGGGGGAAGCCGAAGACGAACCGGGCAAGCTGGTCGTGCAGGCCGTGATCTGGGTCGAGCGCACGGGCCAGAAGCCGATCGTGATCGGCAAGGGCGGCGAGCTTCTCAAGGAGATCGGCCGCGCCGCGCGGCTCGACCTCAAGCAGCACTTCGGACGACCCGTGCACCTGGAGCTCTGGGTGAAGGTCCGCGAGGGCTGGTCCGACGACGAGAACGCGTTGCGGCGATTCGGGTTCGAGACATGAGCGCCAGCACTCGCCGGGTTCAGCTCGAACCCGCGTTCCTGCTGCACCACTACCCATGGCGCGAGTCGAGCCGCATTCTTGAGTTCTTCACGCGCGGACACGGACGCGTGTCGGTCTTCGCGCGTGCCGCGCGCCGCGGCAGCTCGTCGTTGCCTGCGACAATGCAGCCGTTCGGCGAGATGCTGGTCTCGTGGAGCGCGCGGGGCGAGGCCGGCCAACTCACCGGCGCCGAGCCCAGTGCCGCCCCGGCGGCGCTCGCCGGCGACCGCCTGATGAGCGGCTTCTACGTGAACGAGCTGCTGATCCGGCTGCTGCAGCGCCACGACCCCCACCCCGCGCTGTACGACGCCTACGCCCAGGTCGTCGCAGGGCTGCGCGATCCTGCTGCGGATCAGGCTCGTAGCCTGCGCATCTTCGAGAAGCGGCTGCTCGAGGAAATCGGCTGGGGCCTCGACCTCGTGCACGAGGCCGGTAGCGGCGGGCCCATCGAGCCGCAGCGCGCCTATCGGTACCGACTCGACGGCGGGGCAGAGGCCGTCGACGGGGTCGCCGAGGACCTGCTAGTGTTCCCGGGCGAGTCGCTGCTGTCGCTCGCCTGCGAACGGCTCGACGATCCGCGCCACCTTGCCGATGCGCGGCGGCTGCTGCGCGCGGCGCTCGACCAGTGTCTCGACGGGCGCCCGCTGCGCACGCGAGAGGTCATGCGCTCGATGCGCGCGCACGGCGGTCCCTCGCCCGGAGGCTGAAGCTTGCTCACGCATCCCCTGCGGCTCGGCGTCAACATCGATCACGTGGCCACGCTGCGCCAGGTGCGCGGCTCGGCCTACCCCGATCCGCTGTTCGCAGCCCTGGTAGCCGAGCAGGCGGGCGCCGACAGCATCACGCTGCACCTGCGCGAGGACCGGCGGCACATCCAGGACCACGACGTCGAGCGCATTCGTGCCGCACTGCAGACGCGCATGAACCTCGAAATGGCAGCCACCGATGCGATGCTGGCGATCGCGCAGCATGTGCGACCGCAGGACGTGTGCCTGGTGCCAGAGAAGCGCCAGGAACTCACGACCGAGGGTGGTCTCGATGTCGCATCACAGCTGCCGCGCCTGCGCCAGGTGTGCGCGGCGCTGCGCGAGACCGGCAGCCGGGTATCGCTGTTCGTGGATCCCGACACGGCCCAGCTCGAGGCAGCGCTCGAGGCGGGTGCGCCCGTGGTCGAGCTGCACACGGGAGCGTATGCAGAGACGACCGGCGAGCGCCAGGCGATGGAACTCGCGCGGCTTCTCGAAGCCGCACGCTACGGCTCGCGCATTGGTCTTACGGTGCACGCCGGACACGGCCTGCACTACCACAACGTGCAGCCGGTGGCCGCGATACCCGAGATCGTCGAGCTCAATATCGGCCACGCCATCGTCGCGCGCGCGCTGATCGACGGCATGGCCGACGCGGTGCGCAGGATGAAGGCGCTCATGACCGCCGCGCGTGCGGGCCACGTCACGGGCCGCTGAGGCCGGTACGTGATCTTCGGCATCGGTACCGACGTCGTCCAGCTCGAACGCGTGGAGGCCGTGTACACGCGTCACGGCGAGCGCTTCGTCCAGCGCCTGCTGATGCCCGAGGAGGAAGCGGCGTTCCGCAGCTACAAGCGGCCGGTGCGCTTCCTGGCCATGCGCTTCGCCGCCAAGGAGGCCATCGTCAAGGCGCTGGGAACTGGCTTCGCACACGGCGTCTGGATCCGCGACGTCGGCATCGCCGCCAACGCCTGGGGCCGACCCGAGGTGATCTGGTCCGAGCGCGGCCGCGCTGTGCGCGACAGACTCGGTGCGGGCGAGGGCCACGTCACGCTCACCGACGAGGCGGGGCTGGTGGTGGCCGTCGCCGTACTCATGCGAAAGGAGTCCCCGTGACTATCAGCAACGTGTTCGCATTCGACATCGAGACCGTCCCGGACGTGGAGTTCGGCCGGCGCCTGCACGGCCTCGACGGCCTCACCGACAAGCAGGTGGGCTACGTGATGCAGACGCGTCAGCGCGAGCAGACAGGCTCCGAGTTCCTCTCCCTCGAGCAGCATCGCGTCGTCGCCATCTCGGTGGCGATGCGCACGCGCGACGGCTTCAAGGCCTGGAGCCTCGGCGAACCCCACTCGCCTGAGGCCGAACTCGTGCGGCGGTTCTTCGAGGGCATCGAGAAGTTCTCGCCCACGCTGCTGAGCTGGAACGGCGGCGGCTTTGACCTGCCTGTCCTGCACTACCGGGCGCTGCGCCACTCCGTGCAGGCACACCGCTACTGGGAGATGGGCGAGGAAGACCAGTCCTTCCGCTGGAACAACTACATCAGCCGCTTCCACTGGCGGCACGTGGACCTGATGGACGTGCTTTCGGGTTTCCAGGGCCGCGGGCGCGTCGGGCTCGACAAGATGGCACAGCTGCTCGGGCTGCCAGGCAAGCTGGGCATGTCGGGCGAGGGCGTCTGGGAGGCCTTTCTCGAGGGCCGCATCGAGGATATCCGCAACTACTGCGAGACCGACGTCCTCAATACGTACCTGATCTACCTGCGCTTCGAACTGATGCGAGGGCGCCTTACGCCCGACGAACACGAGCGGGAGTGCGCTCTGGTGAAAGGCTGGCTCGCCGGTGCTGCCAGGCCGCATCTCGCGGAGTTCCTGGCGGCCTGGAGCAACAGCACCGGATGAAGCGACTGACGGCGGCGCCCGAGGAAGCCATCATCGTGGATCTATCCCACGACGGTCGCGGTGTCGCGCGCCTCGATGGCAAGGCCGTATTCGTCGCCGACGCGTTGCCGGGCGAGCGCGTGCAGCTGCGTCGAGTCCGCCGGCATCGCAACTTCGACGAGGCCCGGCTCGAGTCCGTACTGGAAGCGAGCCCCGACCGGGTGGCGGCGCCTTGCCCGCACTACGGGACCTGCGGCGGCTGCGCGCTGCAGCACCTCGCCCCGGCGGCCCAGATCGCGTTCAAGCAGGCGCAGCTGCTCGAAAATCTCGCGCGCCTCGGCGGCGTGGAGCCCGCCCGGGTGCTCCCTCCACTGACGGGACCGGTGTGGCACTACCGGCGCCGGGCACGCCTTGGCATCAAGCACGTCACCCGCAAGGGCAGGGTACTGGTCGGATTCCGCGAGCGGGCTGCGCCTTATGTTGCAGACCTGCACGAGTGCCGCACCCTTGCACCGCCGCTCGATCGACTGATGGATCCGGTGGCCGGGCTCGTGGCCGGCCTGTCGATCTCGACACGGGTGCCGCAGGCCGAACTCGCAGCAGCCGACGACGGCGCCGCTGTGGTGCTGCGCGTGCTCGACGCCCCGTCTGCGATGGATCGCGACAGGCTGCGTCAGTTCGAACGTACGCACGGCGTGCGGATCTACCTGCAGCCGGGCGGCCCCGACAGCGTGGTGCCGCTCGCGGGCGATTCTCTGCCGCTGAGTTATTCGCTTCCGGAATTCGACCTCGCGATCCAGTTCGAGCCGACGGACTTCATCCAGGTGAACGGGCCGATGAACGTGACCATGGTCACGCGCGCCGTAGAGCACCTCGACCCGCAGTCGGGCGACCACGTGCTCGACCTGTTCTGCGGGCTGGGCAACTTCTCGCTGCCGCTCGCCCGCCGGGCGAGCCACGTGACCGGAGTGGAGGGCGAGGCCGGCCTTGTCGCGAGGGCTGCGAGGAATGCGAGTCGCGCCGGTCTCGAAAACGTGAACTTCGTAACGGCAAATCTCGCCGCAACCGATTACGAGACTCCCTGGGCGCGGCGGACGTATGCGCGCGTACTGCTCGATCCTCCGCGTGCGGGTGCGCGTGAGGTGCTGCCGGTGGTGGGTCGCTGCGGTGCGGTGCGGGTCGTGTATATTTCCTGCCACCCGGGCAGTCTGGCCCGCGATGCGGGTCTGCTGGTGCGCGAGCACGGTTTCCGGCTCGTGGCCGCGGGAGTCATGGACATGTTCCCGCACACCACACATGTCGAGGCCATGGCGGTCTTTGAGCGCTGAGCGACGATGCCGTTAGAAATCGAAAGCAGATTCCCGGTCGAGCGCAACGAACGGCAGTCGGCCGGCGGCGGACCGACGTGACGCTCGGCCCGCTCATGGTGGACGTCGCGGGTACGTCGCTGACGGACGACGACCGGCGGCTGCTGGCACATCCGCTGGTGGGTTCCGTAATCCTGTTCACGCGCAACTTCGAGAGCCTCGCGCAGCTCGAGTCGCTGGTCCGGGAGATCCGGGCCGTGCGCAAGCCGCCGCTGCTCGTCGCCGTGGACCATGAAGGCGGGCGGGTGCAGCGTTTTCGAAAGGGATTCACCGAGTTGCCGCCGCAGCGTGCGATCGGGCGGGCCTGGGACGTCGATCGCGAGGCCGGACGGCATCTCGCCTGGCAGTGCGGCTGGCTGCTCGCTGCAGAGCTGCGTTCAGTGGGCGTCGACATGAGCTTCGCGCCCTGCGTGGATCTCGACTACGGCGTGAGCGAGGTGATCGGCGACCGCGCCTTCCACCGCAACCCGGAAGCGGTCGCGAGCCTGGCGGTGTCCTGCATGCAGGGCATGCGCAGCGCCGGGATGATTGCCACGGCCAAGCATTTTCCTGGACACGGCGCCGTGGTCGCGGACTCGCACAAGAGCCTGCCGGTGGACCGTCGGCCGCTCGTCGAGCTGGCCGAGGACCTCGTGCCGTACCGGCGACTGATCGCGAACGGGCTGGCCTCGGTCATGGTGGCACACGTGCTGTTCCCCGGGGTCGACGACGCGCCTGCCGGATTCTCGCGCACCTGGATACAGCAGGAGCTGCGCTGGAACCTCGGCTTCACCGGCGCCGTATTCTCGGACGACCTCAGCATGGGTGGTGCAGCCTATGCCGGTTCCGTGCCGGAGCGGGCGCGACGTGCGCTGGCGGCCGGCTGCGACGTGCTGCCGGTGTGCAACGACCGTGACGCCGTGCTCGCCGTGCTCGAGGAACTCGCCGGCGAGTCGGATCCGCTCAGCCAGGTGCGGCTCGCGCGGCTGCACGGCCGGCCGATGCCCGATCGCTACGAATTGCAGCAGAGCGCGCGCTGGATCGAGTGCCGCGCCGCAGTGGACCACTGTCGCGACGCTCCGCAACTGAGTCTCGACGCATAGTAGAACTCCATCACATGAATTCTGCCGATCCAGCACTGCTCGCCGAAGTCCTGTATCACGCGCCCGATGGCGTCGCTGTAGTGGAAGCCGGTGGTGAGACTTCACCGAGGCTCGTGTACGGCAATGCGACCCTCGCCGGCCTGTTGCGGCGTCCCGAGGAATGGCTGCCTGGCCGGACTCTCGAGGAGATCGAGATCGAGGCGCCCGCGGACCCGAATGCGACCAGCGCCGGCCTTGGCCAGCGAGTGCGACTGCGCCGCGCCGACGGAAGCACCGTGGAATGCGAGCGCTGGGCGCACATGCTGCCCGACGCGCGGCTCGCGATGTTCTACCGACCGATGCCGCGCAGCGCGCCCGGTGCACTGGCAGCGGCCGTCGATCGCGCCAGCGGACTCAGCACGCCGGAACACCTGATGGAGGTGCTGCGGCGCGACTGGACGGTGGCGCAGCGTGAAGGTCGCTCGATCACACTGATGCGCTTCAGCGTCGATGCCTACGGCGACTACCTCGAGGTGTTCGGACGCGGCGCGACGGACAGCGTGATGCGTCAGGTGGGTCGAACCGTCGCCTCCGCCATGCGCCGCAGCAGTGACGTCGTGTCGCGCCTCGCCGAGGACGAATTCGCTGTGCTGGGCATCGCGATGGAACCCGATCGCGCGTTCGATCACGCGTCGGCCATCGTCAGCCGCGTGCGCGCGCTCGCGATCCTGCATCCGCGCTCGAGCACCGGGCGCTACCTCACGGTGAGCGCGGGCGTCGTCACCACGACCGGGGCCCGCTCGCATGGCCCGGAAGCCCTGGTCGAAGCCGTGCAGCGCGCGCTCCTGGCCGCGCAGGCCGCCGGCGGCAATCGCGCCGTGACGGGCGAGATCAAGGACGACGACTAGATCCGTCGGACCCGCGACCGCGCGCGGCGGAACCGGTGCGGCCCGGTCAGCCTCTCACGCAGTCCGCGAGCGACGCGAGCAGCCGTCGCGCCGCGTCGAAGCGATGTTCCGGCTCGGCGTGCTGGCCGCTGAAGCGCAGCTTGCTTGGGCCGTCGAATCGGAGCGTCCTGGAGCTTCGCTGGAGGAGTGTGATCAGCGCGCCGGGGTCCACCCGGGTGTCCGTGGCAAAGCTCAGGGACCCACCCGCGGGCGTCACGTCGAGGCGTTCCACGCCCACCTGCGCGGCAGCGATGCGCAGCTGCGCGATTCGGAACAGGTTCCTGGCCGGCTCAGGCAGCACTCCGAAGCGATCCACTGTCTCGGCCTGCAGGTCGTCGAGTTCGGTTTCGTTCTCGACCGCGGAGATGCGCTTGTAGAGCACCAGTCGGGCATGGACGTCCGGGAGATAGGCCTCGGGCAGCAGCGCCGGCACGTGCAGGTCGAGCTCCGGGCCATGGTGCAGCGGTCGCTCGAGCTCCGGGATCCTCCCGGCGCGCAGCGCTGCCACGGCGCGCTCAAGCAGCTCCATGTAGAGCGCGAAGCCGATCTCCTGGATCTGGCCGCTCTGGCCCTCGCCCAGCAGCTCGCCTGCGCCGCGGATCTCGAGGTCATGGGTGGCGAGGACGAAGCCCGCGCCCAGGTCCTCGAGCGACTCGAGGGCTTCGAGTCGCTTCTTCGCGTCCGACGTCATCGAGTTGGGGGGCGGCGTGATGAGGTAGGCGTAGGCCTGGTGGTGCGAACGACCGACGCGGCCGCGCAGCTGGTGCAGCTGCGCAAGTCCGAAGCGGTCGGCGCGGTCGATGATGATGGTGTTGGCCGTCGGGACGTCGATGCCGCTCTCGATGATGGTCGTGCAGAGCAGCAGGTTGGTGCGGCGGTGGTAGAAGTCGACCATGACCTGCTCGAGGTCGCGCTCGCGCATCTGTCCGTGGCCGATCGCAACGCGTGCCTCCGGTACGAGTGCCTCGAGCTGCTTCGCCATGCCGTCGATGGTCTCGACGGAGTTGTGTACGAAATAGATCTGGCCGCCGCGGCGCAGCTCGCGCAGGCAGGCCTCGCGGATCGCGGGTGCGCTCCACTCGCTCACGAAGGTCTTGATCGAGAGCCGGGCGGCAGGCGCCGTGGTGATGAGCGACAGGTCCCGCAGCCCGCCGAGCGCCATGTTGAGTGTCCGGGGAATCGGCGTCGCGGTGAGCGTAAGCACGTCGACCTCGGCGCGCAGTGCCTTAAGCCGCTCCTTGTCCCGCACGCCGAAGCGGTGCTCTTCGTCGATGACAAGCAGCCCGAGATCCTTGAATCGCACGCCCGGCTGCAGCAGCCGATGGGTGCCGATCACGATGTCCACCTTGCCGGCCGCCAGCCCCGCCAGCGCGTCCCTTGCCTGCGCATCGCCGCGGAAGCGCGACAGCAGTTCGATCTTGATCGGCCAGTCGGCGAAGCGGTCTGCAAAGGTCTGGTAGTGCTGCTGCGCGAGCAGCGTAGTGGGCACCAGCACCGCGACCTGCCTGCCGCCCTGGACCGCCACGAACGCGGCACGAAGTGCCACCTCGGTCTTGCCGAACCCGACGTCGCCGCAGACCACTCGGTCCATGGGACGCGGGGCGCGCAGGTCGTCGAGCACCTGCTGGATGGCCGCGGCCTGGTCGGCGGTCTCCTCGAAGGGGAATCCCGCGTCGAAGGCGCGGAGCTGCGTCTCGTCGATCTCGTAGGCATGTCCCGGGCGCGTCGCACGCCGCGAGTACACGTCGAGCAGCTCGGCCGCGGCATCCCGGATGCGCGCGGCGGCCTTCGAGCGCGCTTTGGACCACTGGTCGCCCCCGAGCTTGTGCAGAGGCGCGGTCTCGGCCGGCGCCCCGGTGTAGCGGCTGACGCGCTCGAGCGACTGCACGGGCACGTACAGCTTGTCGCCGTCGGCGTACTCGAGGACCAGGAACTCGGCGGGCATCCCGCCTGTGTCCATCGTGGTGAGCCCGAGGTAGCGGCCGATGCCGTAGTCCTCGTGCACTACCGGCGCGCCCGGTCGAAGATCCGCGAGCTGCTGGATGATGCGCGCCGGGTCACGATCCGAGCGCCTGCGTCGACGCTCCTGTCGCGCGCGGTCCCCGAACAGCTGCTCCTCGGCGTAGATCGTAAGGGCAGGGTCGGCGAGCGTGACGCCTGAGGCGAGCGGCGCCACGGTGATCGCCAGCGGCACATCGGTCGCGAGGAACTCCGGCCAGGTCGCCACCGTCTTCGGCTCGAGCGATTGCGGCCGCAGGAGGTCGAACAGCATCTCGCGGCGTCCCGGAGATTCCGCCACGAGCAGCGCGCGACCGCCCTCGTTGCGCAGGCGCTGCGCGAAGTCGCGCACCGATTCGGGGCGGCGCGGGTCGAGCTTCGCGGGCGCGACCTCGGAGGTTCCGAGCTCGATGATGGCAACATCCGCGGTCGAGTCGACGGGCGGCGTGTCGCCCAGCATCAGCGTTCGGGTTCGCAGCGCCGCGGCGCACCAGTCCGCCGGAGGCAGACACAGCTCGGACGGGGCGAGCACCGGATGCTCGATGTCGTAGCGTCGTTCCTCGTGCCGCGATTCCAGGGTGAGCCAGGCCTCGGCGAGTCCGGTCTCGTAGTCAGCCGGCAGTGCGACCACGGTGCTGTCGGGCAGGTAGTCGAACAGGCTGGCAGTCGACTCGAAGAACAGTGGCAGGTAGTACTCGACGCCGGCGGGCGCGAGGCCTTCGCTGACGTCGCGATAGACGGGCATGCGGCTCAAGTCACCCTCGAAGCGCGTGCGATAGCGTCGTCGGAAGTCGCGGATCGAGCCGGGCGCGAGGCTGAATTCACGGGCCGGCAGCAGTTCCACTTGCGTCAGTCGATCGTCCGAGCGCTGCGTGTCCGGATCGAAGCTGCGGATGCTGTCTACCTGCCGGTCGAACAGGTCGATGCGGATCGGCGCCTCTGCGCCCATCGGAAACACGTCGAACAGCGAGCCGCGGATCGCGAACTCTCCAGGAGCCGCGACCTGCGGCACGCTTGCATAGCCAGCGGCGGTGAGCCGGCTGCGAAAGGCTTCCAGGTCGAGCTCCGCGCCGACCGCGAGCGTCAAGGCGTGGCCGTCCACGAAGCTGCGGGGCGGAAGGCGCTGGAGCGAAGTCGTCAGGTCGGTAACGACGATGCCGGATCGAAGCGAGGGCAGGCGCGACAGCGTGCGCAGGCGCTGCGAGATGATGTCCGCGTGAGGCGAGAACTGGTCGTAGGGCAGCGTCTCATAGTCGGGGAAGGCGAGCACCGGCAGGTGATCGCCGGCGAAGAACCGCAGTTCGTCCTCGAGGCGCGACATGCCGGCGGCGTCGCGCGCAACGATCAGGAGTGGCTGCCCGAGCTCGGCTGCCGCCCTGGCGAGATACATGCCAGCGGCTGCACCGGTGAGGCCACGCCACTGCACCCGCGGTCGCTGCGCCGTCGGAAGAATAAGCAACGGAAACATTAAGTTAAATAACAGAGTAAGAGTAGATCCGAGGATCTACTCGAAGATCATTCATCGCGCTTGGGCTGTTTCAGGACGTCCTGGCCGGGGCGTTGACTGCCACGGCGTGGACGACGTGCGAGTACTCGAAATAGACCACGAACGACGGGTACACCCAGCGCGTGATCGGCGGCTGTCCTACCGCCTCATAGCGCTGGGAGGGGGCCCCGTAGCGGGCCTCGACGTCGGCCATGCTCGTGCCCCGTGCCGGCGAGGAAGCTGACGCCGGGGCAGCCGATGCTTCCGGCACCTGCAGTGTCTCGGCCGTGGAGATACCGCCGCTCGCGCCGAGCGCGATCCCGATCACCACCAGCCAGGCTTTCTGCATGACCTCGTCCTCCGCAGGTACTCGGCGCGAATGTTAGCACCGGCGGCCGCGCCGTCGGCGTGACGCGCCGCCGGATTTGAGCCGATGGTCGGGCGCGACGGGTGCCTGCCGTGCGTGCATTGCATCCCGGGCGCGGGTAGCCTTGCCGCCTCTCGCGCGAGCCCAGATGTTTCACCCGCTGCCCATCTTCGTCGGTCTCAGGTATGTGCGGACGCGTCGCCAGGGCTTCTTCGTCTCGTTCATCTCCTGGGTGTCGATGCTCGGCGTGGCGCTCGGGGTGACGGCGCTCATCACGATCATCTCGGTGATGAACGGCTTCGAGGGCGAGCTGCGCAACCGTCTCGTCGCACTCACGTCCCACGCCACGCTCGAGGCGCCGCGCGGGGCGGGCGTGGACTGGCAGGCGCTCGCCGCTCAGGCACGTTCCGTGCCGGGGGTGGAGGGCGTCGCGCCTTTCGTGGACGTGCAGGCGATGGCGGGCCGGGCAGGCCAGTTGCGGCCGGTGCTCCTGCATGGCGTCGATCCCGCTGCGGAAGCCGCCGTGTCGACCATCGAGCAGCACATGGTCGCCGGGCAACTCGACGACCTCGTGCCCGGTGCGCGCAACATGGTCGTCGGCCGCACGCTCGCCTGGCAGCTCGGTGTGGCAGTGGGCGACACTCTCACAGTCATGGTGCCCGGACGCGAGCTGCTTGCTTCCGGCGGTCGCCCGCGCCTGCAGACTTTCACCGTCTCGGGCGTGTTCGAGGTGGGATTGCAGGAGCATGACGGGTCGCTGGTGCTCGTGGCGCTCGAGGACGCGGCGGCGCTGACTGGTGCGGATCTGCAGCCGACCGGCATGCGCCTGCGCTTCGACGAAGTGATGGCGGCCCCGGCGCGCGCCGCGCGTGTCGCGGCCGCCGTGGGGCCACCGGCGACCGTGCGCGACTGGACGGAGGACCATGCGGCCTACTTCCGGGCGATCCGCATCGAGAAGACCATGATGAGCCTGATCCTGATGCTGGTGGTCGCGGTGGCGGCCTTCAACATCGTCGCGGCGCTGGTGATGGTGGTGAACGAGAAGCGCTCCGACATCGCGATCCTGCGCACCCTCGGAATGCCGCGCGGCGGGGTAGTCGGCGCGTTCTTCACGCAGGGGCTCGTGATCGGCGCGATCGGCACGCTGCTTGGCGTCGTGTGCGGGCTGCTCGTGGCCTGGAACGTCGGTGACATCGTCCCGGTGCTGGAGCGCGTGTTCGGTTTCCACGTGATGGATCCGTCCGTCTACTACATCACGGAGATCCCGTCCGAGGTTCGCTACGGGCAGGTCGCGGTGATCGGCGCAACGGCCTTCGCGCTCACTGTGCTTGCAACCATCTATCCCTCGCTGCGCGGCGCGGCTACCGAGCCGGCCGAGGCGCTCAGGTACGACTGATGGCAGGCATACCCTACGAGCTGCGCATCGGCCGGCGCTACCTGCGTTCCTCCGGCAACCGCTTCCTGTCGTTCATCTCGCTGATGTCGATGGTCGGCGTGGCGATCGGCGTTGCGGTACTGATCGTGGTGCTGTCGGTGATGAACGGCTTCGAGATGGAACTGCGCAGCCGCATCCTGAGCGTCACCTCGCACGCGACGGTGACTGCCTTCGGCGCGGGGCTCGAGGACTGGCAGTCACTGCGACAACGGGCGCTCGCGAATCCCGGTGTTCTGGCCGTCGCGCCGTATGTCGAGGGCGAGGCGCTGGCGATCGGTGAGCGCGAGGACGGTGCCTCGAGCGCGGTCACGGTGCGGGGTGTGGACCCGGAGCTCGAATCGCAGGTCTCGGCGATCGGTCAGCGCATGCAGCGCGGCTCGCTCGAGGCGCTCGTGCCAGGAGGATTCCGCGTGCTGCTTGGCTCCGAGGTTGCAAAGCGCCTGGGTGTCACAGAAGGCGACACCGTCGTGCTCGCGGTTGCGCAGGGTAACGTGACGCCCGCCGGCGTCGTGCCGCGAATGCGCCGCTTCACGGTCGGCGGGGTGTTCTATTCCGGCATGTACGAGATCGACAACGGACTTGCGCTGGTGAGCCGCCCGGACGCGGTACGCCTGTTCCGGGTGCCCACGGAGGCCACCGGGCTGCGGCTCGCCGTGCGCGACCCGATGAGGGCACCGTCCGTTGCGCGCGCGGTCGCCGAGGAACTGGGCGGCGGACTGTGGGTGGACGACTGGACGCACCGCCATGCGAACTTCTTCCGCTCCATCGAGCTCACCAAGCGCATGATGTTCTTCATCCTGCTGCTCGTCGTGGCCGTCGCCGCCTTCAACATCGTCTCGACCCTGGTGATGGCGGTGAAGGACAAACAGCCGGACATCGCGATCCTGCGGACACTGGGCGCGCGCCCGACCAGCATCCTCGCGGTGTTCACGACCCAGGGCACCGTCATCGGGATCCTCGGCACGCTCGGCGGCGTGGCGCTCGGCGTGCTGATTTCCATGAACCTCGAGCGCCTGGTGCACGGCCTCGAGCGGCTGCTCGGCACGCGCTTCATGGACGCGAGCGTGTACCTCATGAGCGATCTGCCGGCGCGGGTACTTCCCGGCGACGTGGCGCTGATCGCGGCGACGGCATTCGCGCTGTGCTGCCTCTCGACGCTCTATCCTGCGTGGCGCGCGGCACGCACCCAGCCGGCGAGGGCCCTGCGGCATGACTGACCCGAATACGCTCGAGTGCGAGCGAGTCCAGAAGCACTTCGAGGAGGCCGGGCAGCGCCTCGACGTGCTGAAGGACGTGAACCTCGCCGTCGGGCGCGGCGAGACTCTCGCGATCGTCGGGGCCTCCGGCTCGGGCAAGACCACACTGCTGCAGATTCTCGGCGGTCTCGACCTGCCGTCGGGCGGCACGGTGCGCGTCAAGGGCCGGTCGTTCGCGGAGCTTTCCGACACGGCGCGCGGCCAGCTGCGCAATGAGGCGCTCGGCTTCGTCTACCAGTTCCATCACCTGCTGCCGGAGTTCTCGGCGCTCGAGAACGTAGCGATGCCGCTGCTGGTGCGGCGCCGGCCCGTCGCCGAGGCCGAGCGCGAGGCGCGCAGTTTCCTCGATCGGGTGGGCTTGAGCGCCCGGCTTTCCCATCGGCCGTCGCAGCTGTCAGGCGGCGAACGGCAGCGTGCCGCTGTCGCGCGCGCACTCGTCACCCGGCCGCAGCTGGTCCTTGCCGACGAACCCACCGGAAATCTTGACGGCGCCAACGCGCGCGGCGTGCTCGAGCTGATGCTGGAGCTGAACCGCGAACTCGGCACCAGCCTGGTGATCGTCACCCATGCGCCGGAAATCGCCGCGCGCATGCAGCGCGTACTGGTGCTCGAGGACGGCCGACTGACACGGTACTGAATCGGCTTGTTTCCGCGAATTAGACCGCTCGCCACGAGTCACGCCGCCGCCCACCCTTTGCGCCGGCCTGTCGTCCAGGAGCGCGAATGGTCTCGCTGGCGCTGTCGTGGCTGCTCGGGGCCTGCGCGCTGCTGCAGCTGCGTGATCTGCCGTCGTCGGCTTCGGTCTCGCTCCTCGTCGCTGCCTGCGTGCTGCTCGCCGCGATCGTGCGGCGCGGGCCGCCGCTTGCGTTCGCGCTCGGCTTCACGCTCGCCTGGTACCAGTGTGCCGACCGTCTCGAGGCATCTCTCGATCCGGCCCTCGAAGGAAGTCCGTTGCGACTGCAGGGTCACGTCGCATCGGTTCCGCAGTCGGCGGGCGCCGGGCTGCGATTCCGCTTCGCTCCCGATACGCTGGCTGGTGTGCCGCCGCTCATCGAGCTCACCTGGTATGAGCCGCAATGGCGGCCGCTTGCGGCCGAACGTCTCGAACTCGAGGTCAAGCTGCGTCGGCCGCGCGGCTTCGCGAACCCCGGCGGCGGTGACTACGAGGCTCGCATGCTGCGGGCTGGCATCGGAGCCACCGGCTATGTGCGCGACGCAACAGGCCTGGGACGCGCGCCTGGGGACGTGGCGCGCTTCCCGGTGCTGGTTGCGCGCGACTCGATCCATGCCGCAATCCGCGCGGCGCTCGGCGATCGACCGGCCACCGGAATCGTCGCCGGACTCGCAGTCGGGCTGCAGGACGCGCTGACTGCCGAGCAGTGGCGCGCGCTCGCGCGCAGCGGCACCAGCCACCTGATGGCGATCTCCGGGCTGCACGTCGGCATCTTTGCGATCGTCGCGGGCGGGCTGGTGTCAAGCCTGCAGCGGTGGCGTCAGCGACGCGGTGCCCAGCGTGCCGCCCGCGATGTCGGCGTCATCGCGGGCAGTGTCGCTGCGTTCGGCTACGCGGCACTGGCCGGAGGCAACATTCCGGCGCAGCGCACGGTGATCATGATCGCGATCGTGGCCGTGGCATTGACCTGCAGGCGACGCGTCGGGTCTGCCGACGTGCTGGCCGTCGGTGCAATTGCCGTGCTGGCGCTCGAGCCGCTGGCACCGCTGGCGCCCGGTTTCTGGCTGTCTTTCGCCGCGGTGGCGGCGATCCTGATCGTCACCCGTGGTCAGCTCAGGCGTCCCTCGATGCTGCGTGGCTACGCGCGGTCCCAGTGGGCGGTGACGGCCGGCCTCGTGCCGGTCCTCGTCGCCAGCTTTGGCAGTGTTTCGCTGGTGTCGGTCGTCGTGAACTTCGCCGCCATCCCGCTCTACACGCTCGTGATCGTGCCGGCGGTGCTGCTCGCGACGACTCTCGCCATGGTCGCGCCCGAGGGCGGGGCGCTGGCGCTGCGCAGCGTCGCCTGGCTGATAGAGACAACCTGGCCGCTGATCGCAGTACCTGCATCCTGGGCGTGGGCGACGTGGCCTGTGGCCACGCTGTCGCCGCTTGCCTGGCTGTGGCTCGTGGTCGGAGCGATCGGAGCACTTGCGCCGCTGCCTGCGGCTGGACGGCTCGCCGGACTTGCGCTCGCCTGCGCCGCCTGCGGCTGGCGACCCGCAGCGCCAGAATGGGGCGCTGCGCATTTCGCGATGCTCGACGTCGGGCAGGGACACGCTGCCGTGGTCGAGACGCGCGATCACGTGCTGGTCTTCGACGCCGGGCCTTCGTTTCGAAGCGGCGGCGATGCCGGCGCAATCGCGGTCGAGCCGTACCTCCGCCATCGCGGCCGGCGTCGCATCGACATGCTGGTCGCAAGCCACGACGACCTCGATCATGCGGGCGGTGCGGCCACGCTCGTGAGCCGGATGCCGGTCGCGCTCCTGGCCGGGAGCGGGCGGGCCCTCGAGGGGCTCGGACCGGTCGTGCGCTGCCGGCGCGGGCAGCGATGGCAGTGGGATGGCGTGCGCTTCGAGTGGCTGCACCCTGGAGACGATCCTCCGCCCGGCGACAACGAGGCGTCCTGCGTGCTGCTCGTGAGCGCGGGACGCCGAAGCGTGCTGCTCACCGGGGACATCGAGCGTGAGGCCGAGGCGCAGATTCTGCGGCAGGGCGATCTGGGGCCGGTGGATGTGCTGGTGGTGCCGCACCACGGAAGCCGCACGTCCTCGTCGCCGGCACTCGTCGCGGCCACACGCCCCCGGTGGGCGCTGGTTCCCGCCGGTCATCGCAATCGCTGGGGCCTGCCGCGCATGGAGATCGTCGAGCGCTGGCAGCAGTCGGGCGCGACCGTTCTGGTCGGAGCGCAGACCGGGGCGATCGAATTCGAACTGCACCCGAGTCGGCCACCACCAGCGCCACGACTTGCGCGCCCCGAGTTGCGCCGGCCGTGGCACGACCCCTGAGGCTGCGCTCCGTTCACGGCTCCGGCGCTCCATGCAGTATCATGCGCGCGCGTCGGAGCAAGGGGTACGGGCCAGACATGTTCGAGATCGTGACGGCCGGCGGCATCGTAATGGTGCCTATCATCCTGTGCTCCATCCTCGCCGTCGCGATCACCCTTGAACGCCTCTGGACGCTGCGCGAGCAGCGCGTGGTCCCGGCCGAGCTCGCCGACAAGGTCTGGCAGTGGGTCGAGAGCCGTGCGCTGTCTGACAAGCAGACCACGGCACTCCAGCAGCACTCCCCGCTCGGTCGGGTGCTCGCGGCCGGGCTGGTCAACCGGCACCGCGACCGCGCCGTGATGCTCGAGGCCATCGATGACGCGGGCCGCCACGTGGTGCACGACCTGGAGCGGTTCCTGAACACGCTCGGCACGATCGCGGCGATAACACCACTGCTCGGCTTGCTCGGCACGGTCACCGGCATGATCCGTACCTTCAAGGCGATCACGGTCGCCGGCGTGGGCAATCCGGCGGCCATGGCGGGCGGCATCTCCGAGGCGCTCATTACCACGGCCGCGGGTCTGCTGGTCGCGATCCCGGCCCTGGTGGCTTACCGCTACCTGCGCGGCCGCGTCGATGCGCTGGTGATCCAGATGGAGAAGGAATCCATCAAGCTCGTGCAGGCCATCGACCGCGGCGTGGGAGCCCAGACGTTCACCGCCCAGGACGAGGCGGCGTGAACTTCCAGAAGCGCCGCAGCGAGGAACCGGAACTCAACCTGACGTCGCTGATCGACGTCGTGCTGCTGCTGCTCATCTTCTTCATGCTCTCGACGCGGTTCATCGACGAGGGCCGGATCCAGATGCGCCTGCCGGAGGCCGGGGCCGAATTCCAGGCCACCGAAGCATCGCCGCTCGAGATCGAGGTAACGGCGCAGGGGAGCTATCGGGTGAACGGCCGCACGGTCGCCAATGACGACCCGGCGTTGCTTGCCGCGGCGCTGCGCCGCGCGGCGGGAAACGATCGCGCCGTGCCGGTGACCATCCGCGCCGACGCGCGCGCGACTCACCAGAGCGTGGTGACGGCCATGGACGTGGCGGGTCGGGCGGGATTCCGGCAGATCAACATCGCGACGGTCCACGATGGGCAAGAAGGCGGGTAGCGCCACGACGCTCAAGATGCCGGAAGGCGCGCTGGTGACATACAAGCGCCTGCTCGGCTACCTGCGGCCGCATCGCGGGATGTTTGCGATCGGTGTCCTCGGCATGGTGCTGTTCGCGGCGACCGATGCAGGCTGGGCGGCATTCGTGAAGTTCTTCCTGGACGGCACGTTCGTCGAGAAGGACCCGCGCATGGTGTGGATCGTCCCGGTGGCGCTGGTCGGGTTGTTCATCGTGCGTGGCATCGCCGACTTCCTGCAGACGTACTGTCCCGGCCACGTCGGCCGTCACATCGTCAAGACGCTGCGTGGTGAGGTCTTCGACCGCTACCTGAACCTGCCAGTCAAGTATTTCGACCGGAGTTCCTCGGGAATCCTTCTGTCGCGGCTCACCTTCAACACCGAGCAGGTGGCTACCGCGACGACCGACTCGATCACGGTATTCATCCGCGACACCCTCGCGATCATCGGCCTGATCGGCTACCTGCTGTACGTGAATCCCAAGCTCACGCTGATCAGTCTGGTGGTGGCGCCGGCGATCGCGTTGCTGATCCGCCGCATCAACCATTTGTTTCGTCGCTACAGCAAGCGAATCCAGGCGTCGATGGGCGACGTCACCCGCGTGGCCAAAGAGGCGATCGAGGCGCCCCGCGTGGTGCGCGTGTTCAACGCGCAGGCCTACGAGTCGCAGCAGTTCGAGCAGGTCATCGAACGAAACCGCCATTCGTACATGAAGCTCATGTTCACCAAGAGCCTGAGCAACCCCGTGGTGCAGACGATCACTGCGATGGGTCTCGCGACCGTGCTCTACATGGCCACGCTCGAGGCGATCCGCGACCAGATGACGGTGGGCGAGTTCACCTCTTTCATCGCTGCACTGATCCTGGTGACGGGCCCCCTGCGGCGGCTCGTGAACGTGGCCGGTCCGCTCCAGCAGGGGATTGCGGCCGCGCAGAGCATCTTCGAGGTGCTCGACCTGCCCCCGGAGCCGGCCGGCGGGACCACGCCGATCGCGCGGGCGCGAGGCGAGGTGGAGTATCGCGACGTACGCTTCACATACCCTGGCGCCGCCGACGAGGTCCTGCACGGCATCAGCTTCGTGGCGCGCGCCGGCGAGACGATCGCCATCGTCGGCCGCTCGGGCAGCGGCAAGACCACGATCATGAACCTGCTGCCGCGGTTCTATGACCCGACCCACGGGGTGGTGATGCTCGATGGCAGCGACGTTCGCGAGTACCCGCTGCAGGGGCTGCGCGCGCAGGTCAGCCTGGTGAGCCAGGATGTGGTGATCTTCAATGACACGATTCGAAGCAACATCGCCTTCGGCCATCCCGCTGCCGACGGGGAGATCGAGGCCGCGGCGCGCGCGGCGCGCGTGAGCGAGTTCGCGGACCAGCTGCCCGAGGGCCTTGATGCGATCGTCGGCGATCGCGGCGCGCTGCTCTCCGGCGGCCAGCGACAGCGCATCGCCATCGCGCGGGCCCTGCTGCGCAACACGCCGGTGCTGCTTCTCGACGAGGCGACCTCCGCGCTGGATACCGAACTCGAACGCCAGATCCAGGAGCAGCTCGAGGCGCTGATGAAGGACCGTACGACGCTGGTCATCGCGCACCGGCTGTCGACCGTCGAGAAGGCGGACCGGATCGTGGTCATGGACGCCGGTCGCATCGTCGAGACCGGTACCCACGAAGAACTGCTCGCGAAGGGCGGCCAGTACGCGGTGCTGCACCGGATGCAGTTCAACGAATGAGTCTCGATGCCGCCCTGCAGCGGCTCTGGTACGGACCGCGCTGGGCCAGCCTGCCGCTCTGGCCGCTGTCGTGGCTGTTCGGCGGAGCGGTTGCGTTGAGGCACGCGCTCTACCGTCTCGGGGTGCTGCGCGCACATCGCGTCTCCGTGCCGGTGGTAGTGGTCGGCAACCTGACCGTTGGCGGAACCGGCAAGACGCCGGTGAGTGCATGGCTCGCAAACGAGATCGCGCACCGCGGCCGCCGCGTGGGGGTGGTGCTGAGAGGCTACGGCGGGCGCGCCAGCTCGCAGCCGCAGGTCGTAACCGCCACCAGCGACCCGGCCGAGGTCGGTGACGAGGCGGTGCTGCACGCGCTGCGGTCGCCGCAGGTGGTGGTGGCGGGAGTGGATCGCGTTGCGGCGGCACGGCGGGCAGTGGAGCAGGGTGCTGAGATCATTGTCTGTGACGATGGCCTGCAGCACCTGCGCCTCGCGCGCGATGTCGAGATCGCTGTCGTGGATGCCGGGCGCGGCCTCGGCAACGGCCTGCTGCTGCCGGCCGGACCGTTGCGGGAGCCTGCCGCGAGGCTCGGGCGCGTTCATGCGCTGGTGCTCACCGACCGCGGCACGGGTCGGGCTCTGAGGGACCTTTCGAGCAAGTCGGGAGTGCTGACCGCGCACCTGCGCAGCGGTCAGGCGGTCAACCTGCTCAGCGGCGAACGGCGTGTGCTCGCCACATTCCGTGGTCGACCGGTGCATGCGGTCGCCGGTGTCGGAAATCCTCAAGCCTTCTTCGACGCATTGCGCGAGGCCGGGCTTGACGTCGAGCGGCATCCTCTCGGCGACCACGTTGCGCTCGATGCTCGTGCGTTGCCGTTCCCGCGCGGGGCAACGGTCCTGATGACCGAGAAGGATGCCGTAAAATGTCGTGGATTCGCCGAAGCCGACTGGTGGTTCGTCGAGCTCGAACTGAGCATCGACGAGACCGAGGCCCGTACACTGGTAGACGGGATCCTGGAGCGCGCCGGCCTCGCAGGCGCGGGAGAACATCGTGGATAGCAAGTTGCTCGACATCCTCGCCTGCCCGGTCTGCAAGGGGCCGCTGGTCTGGTTTCCAAAGCCGCAGGTGCTCGTGTGCCGCGCGGACCGGCTCGCCTACGCGGTGCGCGACGACATCCCGGTAATGCTCGAGGACGAGGCGCGCAGGCTCGAGTCAGACGACCCGCTGCTCGCGGGTTGACGCAGTGCCCTTTCACGTCGTCATTCCGGCGCGTTACGCCTCGACGCGGCTGCCGGGTAAGCCGCTGCTCGAGATCGCGGGGCGACCGATGATCCAGCACGTCGTGGAGCGTGCATGCGCGAGCGGTGCCCACGAAGTACTGGTCGCAACCGATGACGCGCGTATCGCTGCGGCCGTGCAGGACCCTCGCCGCCCGGGCGTGCCGATCGCGGTGATGACCGATGCAGCACTGCCGTCCGGCACCGACCGTGTCGCCGCGGTCGCGCAGGCGCGCGGCTGGAGCGATGCGACGCTGGTCGTCAACGTGCAGGGAGACGAACCATTTCTGCCGGAAGCGCTGATCGACCAGGCCGCCGCGCTGCTCGACCGGGACGCGGCCGCGGGCATCGCCACGCTCGCCACGCCCGTGACGAGCCTCGAGGAGTTTCTCGACACCAACGCAGTCAAGGTGGTCGTCTCCCGCGATGGGGCCGCGCTCTATTTCAGTCGGGCGCCGATCCCGTGGACGCGCGAGGGTGCGCCGGCCGGGCTGCCGAGCCAGCGCGAGTTCGGCGGGGCCTTGCGCCATGTCGGCCTGTACGCCTACCGCGTGGGCGTGCTGCGGCAGGTCACGCGCCTGCCGCCGTCCGCGCTGGAGCAGTGCGAAAAGCTCGAGCAGCTGCGCGCACTCGAGCACGGCATCCGCATTGCAGTCGCCGAGTGCATCGAGCGGCCCGCGCCGGGCGTGGACACACCCGAGGACCTCGAGCGCGCACGGACAAGGGCTGCTGGAGGCTGATGCGCAGCCGGAGATGAAGCATGGACCAGATCATCCACAACGCCTGGGGCATCACGATCACGCCGTGGAAGCTGGTGGGCTACCTGGGCGTCGTTCTGTTCGCGGGACGGTGGTTCGTGCAGATGTACTACTCGCGCAAGTACCGGCGGCCGGTCGTGCCGACGGTGTTCTGGCTCATGAGCATCTCGGGGAGCCTGCTGCTGCTGTCGTACTTCATCTTCGGCAAGAACGACTCGGTAGGCATCCTCTCGAACCTGTTTCCGGCCGGCGTAGCCGGATACAACCTGTACCTCGACCTGACCCACAAGCGCAGCCGCCGCGAGTCCGATCTCACTTCAGACTGAGCCTGCGACGCGGCGAGGGGATGAGCCCGCGCAGTTCGGCGGTGGTGAGCGTCCGCCATTTCCCGACGGGCAGTGAACCCAGTTGCACGTGCATGATGCGCACGCGCTGCAGGCGGCGCACCGTATAGTCGAAGTGCTCGCACATGCGGCGGATCTGTCGGTTCATTCCCTGGGTGAGCACGATGCGAAACGTGTTCTTTCCCACCTTGGTCACGCGACAGGGATTCGTCACCGTGCCGAGGACGGGTACGCCTGCGGCCATGCCGGCGAGGAAGGCTTCGGTGAGCGGGCGATCCACGGCCACGACGTATTCCTTCTCGTGCGCGTTCTCGGCACGCAGGATCGTGTTCACGATGTCCCCGTCGTTGGTGAGCAGGATCAGGCCCTCGGAGTCCTTGTCGAGGCGCCCTACGGGGAAGATGCGCTCGGGATAGCCCACGAAATCGACGATGTTTCCCGGCACGTCACGATCCGTGGTGCATTCGATCCCGACCGGCTTGTTGAGCGCGAGGTAGACGCGCGTCGGCCTGCGGCGCAGCGGCGTACCGTCCACGCGCACGTCGTCGCCCTCCTGCACCTGGGTGCCGAGCACCGCCCGCCTGCCGTTCACCGTGACGCGAGCGTCCTCGATCCACTGGTCGGCCTCGCGGCGCGAGCAGGCGCCGGTCTCGGCGAGGTACTTGTTGATGCGGACTGCCAAGCGCTCAGCCGCCGGAGCGCTTGACCGTGTAGCCGAGCCGGCCGAGTTCCACGACCAGCGCGTCGCGATGATCCCCCTGGATCTCGATCGCGCCAGCGTCGGTCACCGTGCCACCCGAGCCGCAGCGTTTCTTGAGTCGCGTGGCGAGTTCCTCGAGCGCGCCGCCGGCGAGCGGCAGCCCGGTGATCACCGTGACGCCCTTGCCCTTGCGGCCCTGTGTCTGTCGGCCGATGCGCACGATGCCGTCGCCCTTCGGCACGAGCACTGCAGGGTGCGCGGGCTTGCTGCGTCGGCACCGGCATTCAGAGGTCGGGCGGGCGCACTCCGGGCAGAGGCGTCCCGGGCCGGTGGAGTAGACGAGCCTGCCGTTCGACATGGGCGTGGAATCGGGCCATCGAGAAGGACTGCTCGATATTTTGGCACGCGTTGACCCGCTGTCGCGCGCGTGGTGAGCTTGCGCACCGCTGCGGCCCAGCCGGGTGCCGTCGCGCGACTCGGGCGGCGCCCGTTGCCGAATGCTCGATGATGGACAGGCTCGAACTCAAGGTACCACCCGTCGCACTCGCGCTCGCCTGCGTGGCGGCGATGTGGGCTGTCGCGCGCTGGCTGCCAGCGCTCGACGTCGAACTTCCGTTGCGCAGGATGATCTCGGTCGTGCTGGTCGCGCTCGGCGTGGCCGTCGGGCTCGCCGGCGTGGCAGCGTTCCGGCGCAATCGCACGACCGTCGACCCGACTCGACCGGGTCGTGCCTCGGCGCTGGTGGCTACCGGAATCTACCGCCTGACGCGCAATCCAATGTACGTCGCGCTCGCTCTGGGGCTGACCGGAGCCGCGACGTGGTTCGCGAACCTAGCCGCGATGCTCGGGCCGGCGCTGTTCATCGCGTGGATCACGCGGCTGCAGATCGTGCCGGAGGAACGTGCGCTGCGTGCGAAGTTCGGCGCTGAGTATGACCGCTACGCGTCACGGGTGAAGCGATGGCTGTGAGCGGGTGTCGAGCCGGCCGGCGCTCCTGCATCGTGCAACGGTTCTCGCCAGCCCTCGAGGCAAGGGCTGACCGCCGGGAGTGACTCAAGGTGTGGTGGCGCTCACGCGGTAGATCACGCCTGCGTAGTCATCCGATACATAGATCGCTCCGTCCGGGCCCTCGGTGACGAATGCGGGCCGGCCGATGATGCCGTCGGGACCGAGAAAGCCGGTCAGGAAGTCCGACTCGGAAATCGCGCCGCCTGAGTTCCAGCGCAGCGCAACGACCTTGTAGCCGTCGGGCGTGCTGCGGTTCCAGGAGCCATGCAGGGCGACGAGCGCGCTGCGCTCGTAGCCTGAGGGCATGTCTGTCGTGCGCAGGAAGTGAATGCCCAGTGGAGCGTTGTGAGGGCGGAAGCCGTGCACGGGGCTGGTCGGCCTGGTATCGCCTGAAAGCTCCGCGCCGTACTGTGGATCGGGCACGCCGTCGCCGTGTACATAGGGCCAGCCGTAGAAGCGGTCCTGCTCGATGCGGTTGAGTTCGTCGGGCGGGAAGTCGTCGCCCATCAAGTCGCGGCCGTTGTCGGTCGCAAAGAGCGCGCCGTCCCACGGCGCCCAGTCGAAGCCGACACTGTTGCGCAGGCCCGTGGCGTGGATCGCCGCCTCGCCGCCGTCGGGGCGCATCCGCATGATCGTCGCGCGCCGTGGATCCTCCTCGACGCAGACGTCGCAGCTCGAACCCTGCGAGAGATAGAGCCATCCGTCCGGCCCGAAACCGATGGTCTTGGTCTGGTGCCGTCCGTCGGCGGTGAGGCCGGCCAGCACGGGCACCAGTGGTCCAGTGACCGCGCCGCTGGTCTCATCGAAACGCGCGCGGCTCACGCGCGTCCGTTCCGCGACATACAGCCATCCCTCGTGCAGAGCCAGTCCGTGCGGACCGTCGAGGCCATCGAGGAGCACCCGGTGACCGTCGGCGCGGCCGTCGCCATCCCGGTCACGGTCGAGAATCGAGACGGCGTCGTTTCGCGTGCGGCTCACCAGCAGGTCGCCCGAGGAGGTGAAGACGATTACGCGGGCCAGCGGCACCTCGCTGGAGTACACCTCGACTCGAAATCCGGGCGGCACCCGGAGTCGCTCGGACACCGTGGCGTCGCTCGGCGGCGCGATGCCTCGGCCGAGCAGGAAGTCGAGCAGCACGCGCGTTTCAGATACGCGGACGGGGCCCCAGGCGAACACCGCTGCCAGGACCGCCACGGTCGCGAGGAGTGCAGCGGCGAAAAGGACGAGGAGGCGTCTGACGCGCGAAGTCATCCGGATCGACCCGAGCGGCCTCGGACCACCACTGCGCAGGGCATGCCGGTCATCTTCACGCATCCGGTCCGTTCGCAACGGTACCGAGGCTTGTTTCGCAGCGCGCAGGCATGCATCTGGTAAATTCCTGATCGATCACGTGTAAGGAGCAGTGTGTCCGAACAGCGCGCGGCCGTATCGAACGCGACGCGTCGGCCTCGAGGGCGAAATGATGTACCGGGTGCTCTTCGTTTGCATGGGAAACATCTGCAGGTCGCCGACCGCGGAGGGCGTATTTCGACGCATCGCGGGCGAGCGTGCGCCAGATCTGCCACTCGAGATCGCCTCGGCGGGTACCCACGGCTACCACGTCGGCGAGCCGCCGGACCCGCGTGCGATCGCCGCGGCGGCGCGGCGTGGCATCGACCTGCGCGGACTGCGTGCCCGGCAGGTCGACGATGCCGACTTCGGGCGCTTCGACCTGATCGTCGCGATGGATCGATTGAACCGCGAGACCCTGCGCGAGCGCATGCCAGCCGAGTACCACGAGCGGATTCGACTGTTCATGGAGTTCGCCGGTCGCGCCCGTGACGCGGACGTGCCCGATCCCTATTACGGCGGACCGCTGGGGTTCGAGCAGGTACTGGATCTCGCCGAGGAAGCCTCCGCGGGTCTGCTCGACGAACTGCTGCGCGAGAGCGAGTCCCGGCGCCGTCGCTGAACGCGGCGGCGCCAGGCGCTGGTCATGGTTCGCTGCGCGGCCCCTCGCGCGTGGCGTCACTTGGCGGGGTCGGCGTCCACTCGGGACGTGCCGGAACCGCCGCGGGCGGCGGAGGCTCGAAGTCGAACGACTGCGGGGAGGGCCCACGGTCAGCGCTGGTCGACTCGGATACGTCGACCCCACCGGGGGGGGCCGCACCCTGGCCTGATTCGCCGGAGTCCCTGCGACGACGGCGACCCCCGCGACGGGAACGGCGGCCGCTGCGCTCGCCCTCGGCTCGATCGGGCCGTTCTGGACGTGCCGGCGCGCCGTCGGTTGAGCTACCGCCCGCAATGCCGCCGGTGCCACTTTCGATCACTGCCGGTAACCCGGCGACGGCGGTCGTCGCTGCGATTCCAGCGGGTATCTCGGTCGTGTCCGGGCGCAGCGGCGGCGGCGCTGCGCCCGGCAGTTCCGTCTGCTGAGGAAACGCCGCACGAGCAGTATCCGTGCCGTTCGCCGGTTGCCCCAACGACGCGTCGGGCCGCCGATCACGGGAGCCATCACGTCGTTCGCTTCGCTGGCCTTCGCGCGGACCCTCACGCTGCGCGGAGCGCTGGCCGCCTTGGGGACCATCGGGTCGCCGGCCGCGCTCGTCACGCCGCGGATGCTCGGGACGTCGCTCGCCGCGTGACTCGCCGCG
>Ga0209254_10000258_pt1 | contig 40009 bp, 41 predicted proteins | sample FrelakmetDIP11DI_FD_187148 | JGI IMG/M metagenome (GOLD analysis project Ga0209254, IMG submission 187148) | Freshwater lake sediment microbial communities from the University of Notre Dame, USA, for methane emissions studies - DIP11 DI (SPAdes)... | ecosystem: Environmental > Aquatic >... | reverse complement strand
GGACCTCGTCTGGCGCTACCAGGCCACCAACGACCGCTTCGGCGCGGCGTTCGCCGAGATCGCCGCCAAGCGCGGCTACAAGCGGCCGGCGACGATGGCATTCAACAACGCCTCCGGCATCGGCAACACCGAGGGCTTCCGCAAGGCCTGGGAAAAGCGCGGCGGCAAGGTGGTGGCGAGTGTGGTGTACGAGCCGAACCGCCCCAGCTACCGCAGCGAATTGCAGAAGGTGCTGGCCGAGAAGCCGGACGTGATCGTCACCGGCTCGTACCTGCCGGACACGACGATCATCATCCGCGAGTGGTTCCAGAGCGGCGATCGCAACGCGTGGATCATCCCCGGCTGGGCGGCGAACCCGGACCTGGTCAAGGCGCTCGGCGCGGAGGCGTGCGAGGGGCTCATCTCGGTGGACACGGTCTCGGCCGAGAACAGCGCCGCGTTCAGGCACTTCGACGCCATGTACACCAAGGCGATGGGCCGCCCGGCGTCGACCAACGTCTATGCGCCGATGGCCTACGACATGCTGATCACCCTCGCCCTGGCCATGGAGGCCGCCGGGCCCGGCGCGACGGTGGCGCAGATCAACGCGAAGATCCGCGAAATCGCCAACCCGCCGGGCACGGCGGTTTCCACGTTCGCCGAAGGCAAAGCGGCGCTGGCGAAGAAGCAGAAGATCAACTACGAGGGCGCCTCCAGCAAGCTCGACTTCGACCAGTACGGTGACGTGTCGCCGGATTTCGGCGTCTACGTGATCGAGAAGGGGCAACTGGTCCGGCGCGACATCGTCCCGATTCCCGCCGACTATCGCCCATGACGTTGGCCGGGGTCGCGAACCTCGCCGTCAACGGACTGGTCGAGGGCGCGGTCATCGCGCTGCCGGCGCTCGCGCTGACGCTCGTGATGAGCATCGCGCGCTTTCCCAACGCCGCCACCGGCGACCTGATGACGCTCGGCGCGTACGTCGCGGTCGGCGTGCAGGCCGTTCTGGTCGGTTCGGCGTTCGGCGCGCCGCTGCTCGGCATGGCGGTGGCCACGCTGGCCGCCGTCGTCGCCTGTGCGATCGTGTCGGTGGCCGCCTACGAGCTGATCTTCCGCCGGCTCGGCCGCGCGGCGATGGTGGCCAGCCTGCTCGCCTCCATCGGCCTGGCGTTCCTGATCCGCAGCCTGATCACGCTCGTCGTCGGCCACGAGCAGCACACCTTCGCGCTGCCGCTGGTGCGGGCGTGGAACTTCGGCGGGCTGCGGGTGCTGCCCACCGACCTCGCGATCGGCGCCGTCGCGCTGGTGGTGCTGGCCGCCGTCTTCGCGTGGCTGCATTTCGGGCGCAGCGGGAGGCTTCTGCGCGCCGTCGCCGACAACCCGGACCTGGCGCGGCTGTCGGGCATCCGCGCGCAGCGGCTGATGTGGCTGCTGTGGGCGCTGGCGGGCGTGCTGTCGGCGATCGGCGGCGTGCTGCTCGGCGTGAAATCGGTGGTGATGCCCGAGCTCGGCTGGGAACTGCTGCTGCCGGCCTTCGCCGCGATGATCCTCGGCGGCATCGGCAGCCCCGCCGGCGCGGTGGCCGGCGCGCTGCTGATGGGCGTGGGCCAGGAACTGTCGGTGCCGCTGGTCGGGCCGACCTACAAGATCGCCGTCGCGTTCGCCGTGCTGTTCGTCGTGCTGCTGCTGCGCCCCGCGGGACTTTTCGGCCGGCCGGAACTGGCGCGCTGAACGACGCCAAGCAATGGACGCCTACCTGGTCGCCGTCTTCTCGGTGGTGCTGATCTACGCGCTGCTGGCGATCGGGCTGAACCTGCAGTACGGCGAGACCGGGCTGATCAACTTCGGCCACGTGGCGTTCTTCGCGCTCGGCGCGTACGCCTCGGCGCTGCTGGCGCTGCGCGGCTGGCCGCTGCCGGCGACCTTCGCCGTGGCCGCGGCCGTTGCTGCCGTCGCGGCGGTGCCGCTGGGGCTGGCGGCGCTGCGGCTGCGCCAGGATTACCTGGCGATCGTGACCCTGGGATTCTCGGAGACGGTGCGCCTGGTGCTGCAGGAGGAGCGCGCGATCACCCTCGGCGTGCAGGGCGTGCCCGGCATCCCGAAGCTCTTCGGCGCGCTGGGCGGCCGGGCCACGGACCTGGCGATCCTGCTCGCCCTGCTGGTGGCCGTGGCGCTGGCCGCCTGGGCGACGCACCTGCTGAAGACGAGCCCGTTCGGCCGCCTGCTGCGCGCGATCCGCGACAACGAGACGGCGGTCACCGCGCTCGGCAAGGACCCGGCGCGCTACAAGATCCAGGTGTTCATGTTCGGCGCGGCGCTCGCCGGCATCGCCGGCGCCTTCTACGCGCACTTCCTCACCTTCATCTCGCCCGAGCAGTTCGTCCCGCTGGTCACCTTCTACGTGTGGATGAGCATCATCCTCGGCGGCGTCGGTTCGCTGCGCGGCGCGCTCGCCGGCACGCTGCTGCTGGTGGCGTTCCTCGAAGGCTCTCGCTTCATCCGCGACCTCGTTCCGGGCGTGGCCGAGGTGCAGATGGCCAGCGTGCGGCTGGCCATCGTCGGCCTGGCGCTGATCCTCTTCGTGCTGTACCGGCCGCAGGGCCTGTTCGGCAGGCAAGCGAGCTGATGCTCGACGTGCGCGGCGTGAGCATCGAGTTCGGCGGCTTCCGCGCCGTCGACGGGGTGACGCTTGCCGTGCCGCCGGCGGCGATCGTCGGCATTGCCGGCACCAACGGCGCGGGCAAGACGACGCTGTTCGGCGCCATTGCCGGCCAGCTGCGCGTGGCGCGCGGCGAGATCGTCTTCGCGGGGCGCGACATCACGCGGCTGGCGCCGAACCGGCGCGCCCGGCTCGGACTGGCGCGAACGTTCCAGGTGCCGCGCGAGTTCGGCTCGCTCAGCGTGCTCGACAACCTGCGCGCGGCGGCGCCGAACGATGCGCACGAGTCGCTCGCCGCGGCGTGGTTCGGCCGCGCCGGCGCGGCGCGCGCCGACGGCGAACTCGAGCGGCGTGCCGACGACGTCCTGGCGCTGACCGGCCTGTCGACGATGCGCGATCAGCCGGCCTCTGCGCTTTCCGGCGGGCAGAAGAAGCTGCTCGAGCTGTCCCGCGCGCTGATGGGATCGCCGAAGTGCATCCTGCTCGACGAACCGTTCGCGGGCGTCAACCCGGTGCTGATCGCGCAGCTGCTCGACGTGCTGCGCGCCGTGCATGCGCGCGGCATCGCGCTGGTGGTGATCGAGCACAACCTGCAGGCGCTGAAGGCCGTCGTGCGGCGCCTGGTGGTGATGGACCAGGGGCGCGTGATCGCCGACGGCGAACCGGGCGCGGTGCTCGACGATGCGCGCGTGCAGGAGGCGTACATGGGCGGCGTGGTCTGATGGCGCTGCTGGAGATCGCCGGGCTTTCCGGCGGCTACGGGGCCGCCGACATCGTGCACGGCGTGGATCTCTCGGTCGAGGCCGGCGAGATCGTGACCATTGCCGGCACCAACGGCGCGGGCAAGTCGACACTGCTGCGCGGCATCCTCGGCCTGCTGCCGCGCGCCAGCGGCGCGGTGCGCCTGGCCGGGCGCGACCTGGCGCGCCTGCCGACCGAGGAGCGCATCGCGGCCGGGCTCGCCTGTGTGCCGCAGGTGGCCAACGTGTTCGCGCACATGACCGTGCTCGAGAACCTGCACGTCGCCGCCGGCGGGCGGATCGCGCACCACGATCTCGAGCGCGTGCTCAATGCCTTCCCGGCCCTGCGCGACCGTCGCGGCCAGCAGGCCGGCAGCCTGTCGGGCGGCGAGCGCCAGCAGCTCGCCTTCGCGCGGGCGCTGGTGCGCGAACCCAAGCTGATGGTGCTCGACGAGCCGACGGCGGCGCTGGCGCCGGCGCTGGTCGAGCGCGTGTTCGCGCTGGTGCTCGAACTGCCGACCCACGGCGTCGCGGTGCTGATGGTCGAGCAGCGCGCGCGGCAGGCGCTGGCGATCAGCGACCACGGGCACATCCTCGACCAGGGCAGCGTCGTCATGCGCGGCCGCGCCGCCGATCTGCTGGGCGACGAGCGCATGGCGCGGCTGTACCTCGGCGCCGCCGGGCACGCCTGAGCCGCCCCGCGCCGGCGCAGCGAAGCATTGACGAAAGCCGCAGCCCCCCGCCTCGCGCATCGCGTCTACGTGATCGAGCTCGACCCGGCAGTGCTGGGCGAGCGCCGCTTCCGCGCCCGCAACCCGAACTACGTCGACGGCATGCCGTGCGTGTACGTCGGCATGACCGGGCTGACCGTGCAGGAGCGCTTCGCCAATCACCGCGCCGGGGTCAAGAGCAACCGCTACGCGCACCGATACGGCCGGCGCCTGCTGCCGGAGCTCTACGAATGCTTCAACCCGATGCCCTACGAGGCGGCGCGGCGGATGGAGCAGGAACTCGCCGACGAGTTGCAGGAGAAGGGCTACGCGGTCTGGCAGGGGTGACGGTGTGGCGAATTCCGGCCGAGCGCAGGCTACTCGCCGCCGAGCCGGTGCTTCCGGCACGCCAACCATAGCGTCAGGTCGTAGCCGATCTTCAGCATGCCGATCCTGGAAGCGTTCAAGGCCCGCCAGATGCTCGTCAACAGGCGCTCGATGGCGAGCGGCTGCGCGGGGCTCGACAACAAGTTCTACATGGACAGTACGGTGATGGTCTTCGACGGCGCGAAGGAAGTCATCGAAGAGATCGGCGAGGCGGGCTGAGGTTGCCGCGGCGGCCGCTCCCGCAGGGAGGGTTGGGACGGAACCGGGGCCCGTAAGGTCCTGCCGGAATCGGCGACCAAGTACGTGCTGGGCGCACGCTGCGAAGCAGGCAGGCCCGCCCTGCGCAAGCCAACCAACCCCTGGAGGAATCCGATGAAGACCCTCAAGATCGCGTTGCTTTCCGCAATGCTCGCCATTACAAGCGCAGCATTCGCGGCCAGCGCCGCGTATGACGCTTCGATGAAGCAGATCGATGCAGCGATGGCGACCGGCAAACACACGCCGTCGACTACCGACGAAGTGAAAAAGCTCGTGGCCGACAGCCAGCGCATGATGAAGGAGAACAAAGAAGCCGAAGCGATGAAGCTTCTCGACAAGGCCAAAGAACTACTCAAGATCAAGTAACGGCTGGCGTCCCGCGCGCCCCGGCGCGCGGCGATCGATCGCAGATCCGGTAGGCCGGATCATTGGCCGTATGGCCGCCGGGCATGACGTCGCCTTAGGAATTCAGTCCGACACCGTCGACGGAATCGGGTCAACTCCAAACGGTGCTCAAGCTGGCGTGCAGGCCAGCGGCAGGCGGATCGCTTGCAGAACCTCGCCATTGCCCGTCCGCTGCACGAAGGCCACCAGATAGGCATCGCTCGCCGTTACTCCGGTCGGCAAGGACCATTTCAGGTTTCCGGCATCCAGCGCCAGCGGGCCGCTCCATGTGCGCACCACGTGATCGTTGCGCAGGGTTTCGCCGCTGTTTTCGCCGGCTTTGACCGCGGTCTGCAGGCCTTTCGCCGTCAGCGCCACGAAGAGCCGGGCATCGCCGGCATCGGCCCGCGCGGTGATGCGCGTTTCGACCTGATCGCCGGCCAGAACGGCGCCGAGCTCGATCCGGGCACGGGCCGGGGTGCCATTGATCCTCCTCACCGCGGCCTCGAATGCCGAACGGCTTCGCCAGTCGCGCATCTCCACGCTGCCGACGAACACTTCGGGCGTGTAGACAGTTCCGCTGCGCGCCAGCCCGGCCAGCCAGCCCTGGCGCTCGTTGAACGCGCGCTGCGCGAACGGGTCCTTCCAGCCGAGGTAGTCCCAGTAGCCAACGTGCAAAGACAACGGGACGATTTGCTGCGCCTGCCCCGGCACCTCGAGCTGTGACAGCCAGCGATCCGCCGGCGGGCAACTCGAGCAGCCCTGCGAGGTGAAGAGCTCGACCAAGGCCACGGTGTGCGCCGGGCTTTTCACGTTGCAAGCGGTCGGCGCGGCCAGCGCGGCTGCCAGTATCAGCTCAAGCATCGCCAGTCCCGTTGGCAGTGCGCCGACTCGACTTGATCGTCGCAGGCCTTGGTCGTCGCAGGCAGCCCGGCATTACGCACACGTACAACCTGCGGCCGAATTCCGCTGCGTACTCGCCTTCCTCTGCGCGGCTGTTACGGACTCCGGAATTCAGCATGAACGCCACGCCCTGCGACGACGTAATAGCGCTTCGGTCCGCGCGCCGGCCAGAAGGTGCTGACGGTGCAGGGCGCGATGCCGGGGGAGCCAGGCTTTGAACAGGATCTGTGCACCGAATCCACGGGTTCGCCTGAACGCAGCCGTGGCGCCGATGACCGCCAGGCGCTGGAACAGCTTTGCTGCGACGTCACCCGCCCGGCGCTGGCCAACGAACGGGTGCAGTGCAACGCCGCCGGGCATGTCGGACGGAGGCTGAAAACGCAGTTTCAAAGGAGACCAACTTGTACTCGAGCAATTTCGCAATCAGGACACCCCGGCACGACGGCACCTCACATCTGGTGGTGTCGCCGGTGGAGATCATGCAGCGCTTGGCCGCGCTGGCGCCACGACCACGGCTGCATCTGATCCACTTTCATGTCGTAATTGCGTCCAACGCCAAGCGGCGCGCGATGGTGATGCCGCAAGGGCCGGACGAGGTCGCTGAGGCGGTGCAACCCGTCGCGTGCGAGGCGAACTGCGCGCACGACTGCCCGGTACGGCTGAGTTGGGTGCGGCTGCTCGAGCGCCTGCTCGAACTGCTACTCGAGCACTGTTCGAACCGCAGCGGCGAACTGCAGACCGTCGCCGCGACCCTGCAGGCGCCGGCGACCGAGCGCATCCTCACGCACTTCGGATTGAAGGCCTGAGCGCCACCGCGGGCGCCAGCGCGTGGGCAAGGGCTGCAAGCGGCCCGGCGCCCGGGGCTGGGAAAGCGGCTGCGACCCGGGGCTTTCAGCACCGGGGCAACGCGGCATGATCGTCAAGGTGAACACATAGACGAGACCCCGGAGCACCTGCGCGTCCGGATTCACCCGCGCTTGACGAGGCGCCGTCAGCCACAAGAGCCGCAATCCCATGCTCGGGGGCAGGCCGCATCACTGGAACTGGCACCGCCCCCATCACGGCATCGGCGGCCTCGCCTACCTAAGCCGCCTGGCTCGGTCCGGAAACAACCCCGCCTGACGCTTCACACCGGGCGTTGCTCGAGTCGCCGTCGGCGCCGACCTCGCGCTCGAGCACCGAACACCCGTTCTCATGCTTGCGCCGGACCGCCGGGATGGGTGAGGTCCTGCACTGCGAAGTCAGCGGGTGCGTGGTCGCAATTCAGCGGGTCGCCGGAGGCAAGCTGGCCAGTTCGAATCGGCTGAGGCCGGCAGCCGCGCCGCGCCGGTCATAGGTCTGTTCGATCACGCAGCCCCGTTGCGACCCGGGCTGCCGCTCGAGCACCAGCACGGTCGAGCATCGCGTGCCGTAGCCCGTCAGGCCATCGGCGTCCGGAATCGCGATGTAGGGCGGCGACAGCGCGCGCTCCCGCGCCAGCCCGACGCCGGTATCGGGCAGCTCGGGGTCCGCTGCCGGCCGACGGTCCTGCAGGGCGGCCAGCAACGGCGCGGCGAGGTCGTCGACCGAGGCCGGCGCGCGCAGGGCCCGCACGAGTGCCTGCTTCAGCCGCGTCACTTTCGGCCACGGCGTGTCCAGGGCGGCGTTGGACAATCCGAAGATCCCCTCGCCGAGCGGCTGCAGGCCGCGCGCGCGATTGCTGAACCAGGCCAGCTCGCCGCGGCTGATGTCACCGACGATGGCGCTGAAGCCGTTGTGGCCGCCGGTGCCCTGGTGACTGGCGAATTCCTCGATTCCGCCGCTGCTGGTCAGCCAGTCCAGCACGATCTTGCCGCGCGAGGGCGCGTCCGCACGATGGCGATGCGGCTCGCGCACGTTGGTCAGCAGGGCCAGACGGCCGCTGCGGGTCAGCCCGAGCCAGGTGCCGCCGGCGTGGAGGTCGCGTCCCGACAGCACTTCGGTGTCGTGGCCCGTCGGATACCACCACGACATCGGCGCTGCCGCGCGGTCGAAGAACTCGTCGCGATTGCCCGCCAGGACCAGCGGAAAGCGCGGGTCCCGGCCCAGGCACAGCACCACCAGGCACATCAGCGCCGGACGGCGGGGGCCCGTTCAGTGGCGCGCATGGTCGTCGTCACTGGGGCTCGTTGCGGCTGTCGAGCGAGCGCATCGCGCGGCGCAGGAACTGCATCTGCTCGTTGACGTTGCGGCAGGCCTCGCAGACCACGAAGTGAAGACGCAGGCGAGCCCGCTCGGCCGCCGGAAGCTGATTTTCCAGGCCTTCGGAGATCAGGCGCGAGACCTCCTGGCAGCGAAGATCGGACTTCATCGCTGCCGCCCGAACCAGTTCCCGTCCAGACACTCGCGCAACTGCATGCGCGCCCGGTACAGCAGGACGCCGCAGTGGTTCGCGGTGATGCCCAGTTCGGAGCAGATGTCGGACACCTCCTGATCGAGCCATTCGCGCATCATGAACACGCGCCCGATCTTGGCCGGCAGGCGGTCCAGGCAGTCCTGCAGCGTCTCGAAGAACTGCTGCTGCTCGAGCGACTTCTCTGGCTGCTGCCAGGCGGGCGGCGGGTCGCGATAGTGCCCATCGGCCACGAACAGAGCATCCAGCGCGTCATCGATGCTCTGCTCGTCCAGCGGCTCGACCTGCACCTCCCGGCCGCGCCGGCGCAGCACGTCGACGATCTTGAACTTGAGGATGGACGTCGCGTAGGTTCGCAGCGAACTTCGTCCGGCGAAGTTCTCGGGCTTCTCGAGGATCGCCAGCATGGTCTCGGAGACCACGTCCTCGGCCATGCTGTCGTTGCGCAACTGGAGCTGGGCGAATCGCAGCAGGGGCGCCTGCAGTTGGGCAAGCTCGGACTCGAGGAACATATGCGGGCGGGTCGGCACTGAGCCGGCCGAATGCAAGAGCAGAGATTGTAATGCCGCCAGTTTCTCGCGCAGCCGTGGCCGCGGCGTTCGCGCAGGACCCACGCCGCACGGGCAACCGCTCGCTCGCCGAGCGGCCCTTGCTTGCTGCTGCGCCGCTGCAAGGTCTCACCTTTCGTCACTCCCGGCCTCGAGTCGATCGATGCCTCGGGCCGCGAAACGCCCGCGTGACTGCATGGCTCGCACCGTCGGCGACTGGATGTCAAGCCACGTCAGGAAGTCGATCGTGCGGAACTCACGGTCGATGGCCGGCGGCCCGCAGATGCCGGCGCCCAGCGCGAGATACGCCGCCAGCAGGCGCGGGACGGGCGGCGCAGTCGGCGCGACGACCTGCAGCGGGCAAGCGAATGCCTGCCGCGGAACGGTACGCCACGCGGGCGGTGCCAGGTTTGCTGCCAGCCGGACGTACGCCGCTGCGCCCTCGGATGCATCCTGCGACGTCAGCGAACTGCAGCCGATCAGGTAGCGCATCCCGCTTTCGCGTGCATAGTGGGCGATGCCCTTCCACAGCAGGTTCAGCACCGCGAAGTTCCGGTGCCGGCGGTGGATGCAAGCCCGACCCAGTTCGAGAGTCTGCGCCCGCGCGGCCTCGAAGGGCGCGAGGTCGAACTCCCGCTCGCTGTAATAGCCCAGGCCCGCGCGGGCTGCCGCGCCGGTCTGCAGCCGGTAGGTGCCGACCACCGTGTCATCGCGCGAGTCGAGCACGATCAGGTGGTCGCAGACCTCGTCGAAGGGATCGGCGTCCAGGCCCAGGTCATACGACTGCACCAGGCCTTCGTCGAGCTCGAGGTTGAAGACCTCGAATCGCAGGGCCTGCGCGGCCTGGCGCTCGGCGGCCGTGCTGGCCAGCCGGGCGCGATAGGCCGCGGGATGCTCGACGGCTGCCGTTGCGCCGGGCTTGGCGGTCCACAGTGAAGGCATCGTGCGCTCGCTGGGAGTCAGTCCTGGGAGGTTAGTCGCGTCACGCGGTCGAAAAGTTACACATGGAAGCTGTAACCACTCGGCCCGTCGCGCCGACTAACGGGCCATGGATCCGGCGTTGCCTCTCCACCCCTTACGCGCCCCGAGCCTGTGGACGGCCTGCGGCGTGGGGCTGTTCGCGCTGGGTCGCGCGTTGCGAGGGCCGGCCGGCCCTGCCGCGGCCACCCTGGCGATGCGCGAGCAAGTCCGAACGGCGGCCGGCGTGAGCCTGAGTTATCTGCTCGCCGGTGAAGCCGGCGCGGCCCGCCTGATCCTGGTCCATGGCGCGCCCGGCTGCGCGACCAGCTGGGCCGACTACCTCGTCGACCCGCCGGCCGACGCCGAGGTCGTCGCGCTGGACCGTCCCGGTTTCGGCGACAGCGGGCCGGAAGCGGCGCTTCCCCGGCTGGCTGACCAAGCCGCAGCCGTGCAGGCGCTGATGCCGTCCGACGCTCGTCGCGTGGTGCTCGTGGGCCATTCGCTGGGCGGCGCGGTGGCGGCGCGGGTGTCCGCCGATCTTCCCGAGCGGGTGTCGGCGCTGGTTCTGCTCGCTGCGGCGCTGGACCCGTCGCTCGAGACCATCCACCCGATGCAGCATCTGGGCGCCTGGGCACCGGTGCGGGCGATGCTGCCGCGCGTGCTGCGCAACACGAATGCCGAGCTGATGATGCTGAGGTCCGAGCTCGAGGCGCTGGCGCAGGACCTGCCGCGCATCACCGCCCGCGTGCTGATCGTGCATGGCACGCGCGACGATCTGGTGCCGGTGGCCAATGTCCGGTACATGCAGTCGCGCCTGATGAGCGCGCGCTGCGTGCGCACCACGCTGCTGGAGGGTCGCAACCACTTCCTGCCATGGAACTCGCAGGCTGAGGTGCGCCGTGCCATGCGTCAGGCGCTGAGCAGCGAGGAGGGGCCGGCATGCTGAGTGCCTCACCGGCCTGGCAGGACGCGCTGGCCTGGGTGCAGGCCGTGCTCGCCGGCATGGCGACGCCGCCGGTGATCGCGCTGGTGCTCCTGCTGACGACGCTGTTGCTGGAGGACCTGGCGATTGCCGCCGGTGTCGCGCTGGCCGCGCAGGGGGCGATCTCCTGGGCGTTGTCGCTGCTGGCCGTGGCCGGCGGCATCGCGCTCGGCGACCTGGGTCTGTACGCGCTGGGCGTGGCCAGCACGCGTGTGCCCTGGCTGCGCCGCCGCTATGTCGGGGAGACGTCACAGCGGGTGCGCGAGCGGATCACGCGCCGGCTGTCCACGGCCGTCCTCCTGGCGCGCGTGATTCCCGGCCTGCGGCTGGCCACCTACACCGCCTGCGGTTTCGTGCGCGTACCGCTCGCGCCGTTTACGGCCTGGGTGCTGCTGGCGGTCGTTGTGTGGACGGTCGGCCTGTACGCGCTGAGCGCGGGCATCGGCCACGCGCTGGCGGCTCGACTCGGCCTGCCGCTGCCGGTGGCGGTCGCGTTGCCCATCGTCGTGTTCGCGCTGGCATTGCCGCTGTGGCACCGCCTGCACTCGTTCTTGCGGAGAGCGACCCCATGACAGCTTCGGCCGCGACACGGTACGCGACGCCACTCGCCACGCCACCGAACCTCCGGCATCCGTGCGCGGTGCCGCACGAGGGCATGCCGCCCCTCGAGCAGGATGGCCCGCCGCTGAGCTTCTTCGAGTTCTGGCCGATGTGGGCTTTCTACCCGCCGGTGATGGCGTATGTCGCCTGGCTGATGCTGCGCCATCGCGGGGTGCTGCTGCCGACGGTGGCCAACCCCTCGTTCCCGGGCGGTGGCCTGGTCGGGGAGTCCAAGGCGCAGATCCTCGCGCTCGCGGTGCGGCACGTGCCGCAATGGGTGGCGCCGTTCGTGCGCATCGACACGCCGGCGGCGCCCCTCGACGATGCGCCAGCCGAGCGCGATGCGGCGCTGGCGACGGTCGCCGCGGCCGGGCTCGCGCTGCCGGTGGTGGCCAAGCCCGACCTCGGCTGCCGCGGCGTCGGCGTCAAGCTCGTGCGCACCGCCGCCGAACTCCAGCGCTACATCGAGGGCTTCCCGCGCGGCGCGAGCTTCCTGCTGCAGCAGCTGGTGCCATTCGAGGGCGAGGCCGGCATCTTCTACTGCCGCCTGCCGGGGCAGGACCAGGGCCGCATCGTCTCGATCACGCTGAAGTACTTCCCGCACGTGGTCGGCGACGGACAGCGAACGCTGCGCGAGCTGATCCTCGCCGACCCCCGCGCCGGCCGGCTCGCACACCTCTATCTGCGGCGGCACACCGCACGGCTGGACGAGGTGCCGTCGGCGGGCGAGGCCATCCGCCTGGCCTTTGCCGGCAGCCACAGTCGCGGCGCGATCTTCCGCAACGGCACCCACCTCGTGACGCCGCAGATGGAGGCACGCTTCGACGCCATCGCGCAGGCGCTGCCCGAGTTCCACTTCGGGCGCTTCGACGTGCGCTTCGAGCGCTTCAGCGACCTGCAGCAGGGCCACGGCTTCACCATCGTCGAGGCCAATGGCGCCGGCGCCGAGAGCACCCATATCTGGGACCGCAAGACCAAGCTGTGGCTCGCATGGCGCGACCTGATGCGCCAGTACCGCTCGCTGTTCGAGATCGGTGCGGCCAACCGGCGTCGCGGTTTCGCGCCGATGGCCTGGGCCGATTTCGTGCGTTGCTGGCGCGCGGAGCGCCGACTGACGCCGTTGTATCCGCAGACCGACTGACGACACAGGCGGGACTTCGCGCCGCGTAATGACCGGCGCCCGCGGCCGACTGAAGACACACCGGAACCGACCCGATCGCCATGCTCGCCCTCGATACCGAAGACGCCAGCCGTCTGCTGCGCTTCAACCTGCAGGTCCTGGACCAGGCCGCGCGCCTGATCGAGGCGCATCGCGCCACGTGTTCGGCGGGCTACCGCGAACCGGTCGGTGTGCACCTGCGGCATGTGATCGAACATTACGAAGCCTTGCTGAAGCCGACCGAGCGAGGCGTGGTCGACTACGACCGGCGTGCGCGCAATCCCGAGGTCGAGCGCGACCCCGGCGTGGCGCTGGCGCGTGTGCAGGCGCTGCAACGGGCGCTCGGGTCGTGGACGCACGCCGCGTCCGCACAGCCGCTGCTCGTCGTCGGCATCGGCGGCACACAGGGCGATTTCGCGTATCGCGTGCCCTCGACCGGCGCGCGGGAGCTGGCGTTCCTCGCCAGCCACGCCGTTCACCACTTCGCGCTGCTTCGCCGGCACTGTGAGGCGCAGCGAATTGCCCTCGACCCCGATTTCGGCCGTGCCCCGGCCACCGTTGCTCACGACCGCCAACGGAATCCAGCGACCCCTATCGAACCGAAGGACACCTCATGCCTCGCCCTCGAATCTCGAGCCTGAAACGTCGCCACGCGATGATCCTCGGCCTTCTCGCACTGGCGGTCGGCCAAGGGGCGCGCGCCGCGGAGCCGCGTATCAACACGCTGAAGAACAGCGTCTTCGGCGGCCGCACCGACACGGCCATCAATGGCTACGACACGGTGGCCTACTTCACGGCCGGCAAGCCGGTCAAGGGCAGTGACAGCTTCGTGTTCGAGTGGATGGGCGCCAAATGGAAGTTCGCGAGCCAGTCCCATCTGGAGCTCTTCAAGGCCAACCCTGAGAAGTACGCGCCGCAGTACGGCGGCTACTGCGCCTACGGCGTTGCCGAGGGCAGGCTGGTCAAGGTGGAGGCGGACCAGTTCAGCGTGCTCGACGGCAAGCTGTACCTGAACTACGACGCCGACATCCAGGCCCTGTGGCGCAAGGACCCCGCCGGCTACATCCGCAAGGCCGACGCAAAGTTCCAGGACCTGCTGAAGTAAGCAGCCCATCGATCTGCATCGCGTCCAACGAGGAGGTATCGCGCATGAACTGGCTTCGCCGGCACGGTCATTGGGTGCTCACGCTGTATGTGGCCTTCGTCTTCATCCAGTCGCTGTTCTTCAAGTTCACGGGCTCGCCGGAGACGGTCTACATCTTCGAGGCCAAGCTCGATCCCTGGGCCGCTTCGCTGGGCTTCCCGGGACTTTTCGCGCCGGGGGGCATCTTCTCGGCCAAGGTGGTGGGCACCGTCGAGTTGATCGCCTCGCTGCTGCTGCTGGCCGGCGCGGCGATCGCGCAGCGGCGCGAGCTGCAGGTGCTCGGTGCCGCGATGGGGTTGGGCGTGATCAGTGGCGCGATCTTCTTCCACCTCCTCACACCGCTTGGCGTGGCCGTGGTCAACGTCGACGGCACGAGCGACGGCGGCGAGCTGTTCATGCTGGCCTGCGGTGTCTGGGTGGCCTGCGTGCTTCTGCTGTGGCTGCGGCGCGACGTCTGGTTGCGCTGGATCGGCAAGGGCGCGGTCGAGCCGACCCGCCGAGCCAGGGCCGGCTGAGCCGCGGATGGCCGAGCACGGACATGCGCAAGAAGTCGCACTCGAGGGCGACGGACGCTCGCGCCGCGGCAGCGCGCCAGGCGCGCTCGAGGTGCCCGGTGCCCGGCTCGAGGCGCAACCAATTGGCTGTCTTGCTGCCCTGAACGGGCAAGCTGCGAAGGCAGGAATGAGCGACACCGGCGTCGAGTCCATCTCGGTCGTTCGCGCAGACTGCGCCGACTTCGGCCTGTCGTGCGGGCGCGAATGGCTGGTGACCAACGGAATAGGCGGCTTCGCGTGCGGAACGGTCGGCGGCGCGCTGACACGGCGCTACCACGGGCTGCTCGTCGCCGCGCTGGCGCCACCGGTGCAGCGGACGGTGCTGGTGGACAAGCTCGAAGTCCGTGTCCGCTACGCGCAGCGCGACTACGCGCTGGCGACCAACGAGTTTGCCGACGGCACGATCGATCCGCACGGCCACCGGCTGATCGAGTCGTTCAGGCTCGAAGGCAGCATGCCGGTGTGGCGCTATGCGCTCGGCGATGCGCTGCTCGAGCAGCGAGTGTGGATGGAGCACGGCCACAACACCACCTGGGTGGAGCTGTCGCTCGTGCGCAGCAGCGCGCCCGCGGAGCTGCAGATCGTGCCGCTGTGCAGCTATCGCGACTATCACTCGCTCGGCCACGGCGGCTGGGCGCCGCGCGTGACGCCTCTGGAGAACGGCTGTTGCATCGATGCGTTCGAAGGCGCGCGCCTGTACTGGATCCGCGCCGACGGCGCGCAGTTCGCGCCCGCACCGCAGTGGTACTGGGGTTTCCGCCGCCGCGTCGAGAGCGAACGCGGCCTGGATGATCGCGGCGACCTGTTCCGGCCCGGACTGCTGCGCGCGACGCTGCAGCCCGGCGAGCGGTTGCTGCTGGAGCTCTCCGCGCAGGAGCAACGCGCGACGGACGGTGCGCGGGAACGTGAACGCGGGCGGCAGGCGGCCTTGCTCGAACACGCGCCGCAGACCGGGTGGGTGCGCCGCTTCATGCTGGCGGCCGACCAGTTCGTCGCACGGCGTGGCAGCGGCGGCCAGACGATCATTGCCGGCTACCCGTGGTTCAGCGACTGGGGGCGCGACACGATGATCGCGCTGCCGGGGCTGCTGCTGGCGACCGGCCGCCGTGACGTGGCCGTCGAGGTGCTGCGAACCTTCGCGCGGTACGTCAGCGACGGCATGCTGCCGAACCGGTTCCCCGACGCCGGCGAAGCGCCCGAGTACAACACGGTCGATGCGACGCTGTGGTACTTCGACGCCGTCGCCGCCACGCTCGCTGCCGGCGCCGACCACGGCCTTCTCGAAGAGCTCTATCCGGTCCTCGAGGACATCGTCGACTGGCACTTGCGCGGCACGCGCTACGGCATCGGAGTCGACCCGGCCGACGGCCTTCTGCGGGCCGGTGCGCCCGGCGTGCAACTGACCTGGATGGATGCGAAGGTCGGCGATTGGGTAGTGACGCCCCGGATCGGCAAGCCGGTCGAGGTCAACGCGCTGTGGATCAATGCCCTGGCGCTCATGGCGGACTTTGCACGCAAGCTCGAGCAAGCGAAGGCCGCCGAGCATTACACCCGGCTCGCCGAGACGGCCAATACCGCATTCCGCGCGCGCTTCTGGTACGCGGGCGGCGGCTATCTGTACGACGTCGTCGATGGCCCCGAGGGCGACCTCGACGAGCGCGGACGCCGGGCCGATGTCAGCCTGCGCCCGAACCAGATCATCGCGGTGTCGTTGTCCCATGTTCGCCTCGGGGACGCCGAAGCGCGGTCCGTCGTGAGCGTGTGCGCGCGCGAGTTGTACACGCCGCGCGGCCTGCGCAGCCTGGCTGCCGGCGACCCGCGCTACGTCGGCCGCTACGGCGGCGATCCGCGCCAGCGCGATGGGGCCTACCACCAGGGGACGGTCTGGAGCTGGCTGCTCGGCCCGTTTGCACGCGCGCACTACCGCGTTCACGGTGATGCGGCTGCGGCACTGTCGTATCTCGACGGCCTGGCCGACCATCTGCACGAAGGCTGCCTCGGCTCGGTGAGCGAGATCTTCGACGCCGACGCGCCGCACGCGCCGCGCGGATGCTTCGCACAGGCGTGGGGTGTGGCCGAGCCGCTGCGCGCGTGGTTCGAGTTGACCCGGGCGGCGGCACTGAACAGGGAATCGAGGAGCAAGCCATGACACCGTCAACGGCGCCAGCGCAGCGCGTGTGCGACACCGGCGAGGGGCGGCGCATGCAGGAGGGCCGTCTGTGGAAGGGCTGGGGGCCCTACCTGAGCGAACGCCAGTGGGGCACGGTGCGCGAGGACTACAGCGCGCACGGCACGGCCTGGGACTACTTCCCGCACGATCACGCGCGCAGCCGCGCCTATCGCTGGGGCGAGGACGGCATCGCCGGCATCAGCGACGCCGGGCAGCGGCTGTGTCTTGCACTGGCAATGTGGAACGGTCGTGACCCGATCTTGAAGGAGCGGCTGTTCGGCCTGACCAACGGCGAAGGCAACCACGGCGAGGACGTCAAGGAGCTGTACTACTACCTCGACGCCACGCCGAGCCACTCGTACCTGAAGATGCTCTACAAGTACCCGCAGGGCGAGTTCCCCTACGGCTGGCTGGTCGAGGAGAACCGGCGGCGCGGCATCGGATCGCCGGAGTTCGAACTGCCCGACACGGGCGTCTTCGACGCCGGCCGCTACTTCGACGTCTTCGTCGAGTATGCGCAGGCCGAGCCGGGCGACGTCCTGATGCGGGTGACGGCGCACAACCGCGGCGCCGAGGATGCGCCGCTGCACCTGCTGCCGCAACTGTGGTTCCGCAACACCTGGAGCTGGCGGCATGGCGAACACAGGCCGGCACTGCGCGCCGACGGCGACGCCGCGATCGAGGTTTCGCATCCGCAACTGGGCGCGCTGAAGCTGCACGTCGACGGTGAGGCCGTTCTGCTGTTCACCGACAACGAGACCAACACCGTGCGGCTGCACGGCCTCGACGGCCACGGCCTGTTCTTCAAGGATGCCTTCCACGAACGCGTGATTCGTGAGCGCGCCGACGCCGTGAACCCTGCGCGCAGCGGCACCAAGGCGGCGGCGTGGTTGCAGGCCACGGTGCCCGCGGGCGGCTCGGTCACGGTCAGGCTGCGACTGGCGGCCGGCATGCACGAGCAGCCGTTCGCGGACTTCGACCGCGTCTTCGCCGATCGTATCGCCGAGGCCGATGCCTACTACGCCGCCCTCCAGCACGGTGTGCCCGACGCGGACGCGCGCCTCGTACACCGCCAGGCGCTGGCCGGGCTGATCTGGAGCAAGCAGTTCTTCCACTTCGACGTGCCCGAGTGGCTCGCCGGCGACGAAACGCAGCCGCCTCCGCCTGCCGAGCGGCGCCACGGGCGCAACCGCGAATGGTCACACCTGAACAACGCCGACATCATCTCGATGCCGGACAAGTGGGAGTACCCGTGGTATGCGGCGTGGGATCTGGCGTTCCACTGCATCCCGCTGGCGCTCGTCGATGCCGAGTTCGCCAAGGAGCAGCTCGTCCTGCTGACGCGCGAGTGGTACATGCATCCGAACGGGCAGATGCCCGCCTACGAGTGGGCCTTCGGCGACGTCAATCCGCCGGTGCACGCGTGGGCGACCTGGCGCGTGTTCCAGATCGACCGCAAGCAGCGCGGCGACGCCGGCGACCTGGCGTTTCTCGAACGGGTGTTCCACAAACTGCTGCTGAACTTCACCTGGTGGGTCAACCGCAAGGACGACGACGGACGCAACGTCTTCCAGGGCGGCTTCCTCGGCCTGGACAACATCGGCGTCTTCGACCGCAGCGCGCAGCTGCCCACCGGCGGCCACATCGACCAGTCCGACGGCACGAGCTGGATGGCGATGTACTCGCTGAACCTGATGCGCATCGCGCTGGAGCTGGCGCGCCATAACCGCGTCTACGAGGACGTCGCCACCAAGTTCTTCGAGCACTTCCTGCACATCGCCAAGGCGATGACCGACATGGGCGAGCATGGCGTCGGCCTGTGGGACAACGAGGACAAGTTCTTCTACGACGTGCTGCACCTGCCCGACGGCTCCATCAAGCCGCTGAAGGTGCGCTCGATCGTCGGCCTGATTCCGCTGTTCGCGGTCGAGGTGCTCGAGCCCGAGCTGCTCGACGAGCTGCCCGACTTCGCGCGCCGGCTCGACTGGTTCCTCAAGTACCGACCGGATCTCGCGGCACTGGTGTCGCACTGGGACGAGCCCGGCCGCGGCAAGCGGCGGCTGCTGTCGCTGTTGCGCGGCCATCGGATGAAGCGGCTGCTTGGACGCATGCTCGACGAACGCGAGTTCCTGTCCGACTTCGGCGTGCGCGCGCTGTCGCGCCACCATGCCGACGAACCCTATGTCTTCCACGTCGACGGCAGCGCGCTGACGGTGCGCTACCAGCCTGCCGAGTCCGACTCGGGGCTGTTCGGCGGCAACTCCAACTGGCGCGGGCCGATCTGGTTTCCGATCAACTACCTGCTGATCGAGTCGCTGCAGAGGTTCCATTACTACTACGGCGACGAATTCAAGGTCGAGTGCCCGACAGGCTCGGGCAAGCTGGTGACGATCAACGACGTCGCCGAGGACCTGTCGCGCCGGCTGGTCAGCATCTTCCTGAAGGACGCCGACGGCCGCCGGCCCGTCTTCGGCCACCTGCCGCTGCTTCAGGGCGGCGAGGACTTCCGCGACTGCCTTCACTTCTACGAGTACTTCCACGGCGACAACGGCCGCGGCGTCGGCGCGGCGCACCAGACCGGGTGGACCGGGCTCGTCGCCAAGCTGATCCAGCCGCGCGCCGCGCCGCGCTGATGCCACGAAGGAGCCACCGAGATGACGATGCAAGAGGCCTACTACAGCGCCGAGAATCTGCCGAAGCCGATGATGCCGGCTTGCCCGAACCAGCGCCTGCTTGCCGGCCAGAAGGCTCTGGTCACCGGCGCGAGTTCGGGCATCGGCAAGGCGATCGCACTCTCGCTCGGCGAGGCCGGTGCCGACGTGATCGTCAACTATGTGGCCGGCGAGGACTCCGCCCAGGCGATCGTCGACGGCATCCGCGCGCGAGGCAGCCAGGCGCATGCGGTGCGCGCCGACGTCTCGAGCGAGGAGCAGGTCAAGGCCATGTTCGGCGAGATGTTCGAGCGCTTCGGCACGATCGATATCCTGGTCAACAACGCCGGCCTGCAGATGGACGCGCCTTTCCACGAGCTCACCTTGGCGCAGTGGAACAAGGTGCTGAGCGTCAACCTGACCGGCCAGTTCCTGTGCGCGCGCGAGGCCGTGCGCGAATTCAGGCGCCGCGGGGTGGTGGCAGAGGTGTCTTGCGCCGCAGGCAAGATCCTGTGCATCAGCTCGGTGCACGAGGTCATCCCCTGGGCCGGTCATGTCAACTACGCGACGTCCAAGGGCGGCGTGATGCTGATGATGAAGTCGATCGCGCAGGAGGTCGCACCGCTTCGCATTCGCGTCAACAGCATTGCGCCCGGCGCGGTGCGCACGCCGATCAACACCCAGGCCTGGGACACGCCCGCGGCCTATGCGGAGCTGATGAAGCTCGTGCCGTACAAGCGCATCGGTGAGCCGGACGACATCGGGCGCGCTGCCGTGTGGCTGGCTTCGGACTATGCCGACTACATCACCGGCGTGACCCTGTTCGTCGACGGCGGCATGACCTTGTACCCTGGCTTCGAGACAGGGGGCTGAGACCGTGTCGCCTGCGCGCGCGCTCGCCGAGCACTGGCCCGAGTACCTGATCGAAGGCTGGGCGCTGGGCACTTTCATGCTCTCGGCGTCGCTGTTCGCCGTGCTGCTCGAGCACCCCGGATCGCCACTGCATGCGGCGCTCGGGCACGAGCCCTTGCGTCGCGCGCTGATCGGCGTGGCGATGGGGCTGACCGCGATCGCGCTGATCTATTCGCCGTGGGGCAGGCGTTCGGGCGCGCACATGAATCCGGCGGTGACGCTCACCTTCCTGCGGCTGGGCAAGGTGTCGCGCATCGATGCGCTGTTCTACGTGCTGGCGCAGTTCGCCGGCGGACTGGCGGGCGTGCTGATCGCGATCGCGGTCGCCGGCGCGGCGTTCACCGATCCGCCGGTCGCGTTCATCGCGACACGACCCGGCGCCGCGGGCGTGGCCGCCGCGTTCGTCGCCGAGGCCGTGATCTCCTTCGGCCTGATGCTGCTGGTGCTTGTCTTCACGGCTCGCCCGCGTCTTGCACCGTTCACGGGTCTGGCCGCCGGCGTGCTGGTCGCAACCTACATCGCGGTGGAGGCGCCGCTGTCGGGGATGAGCATGAATCCGGCGCGCAGCTTTGCCTCGGCGGCGCCGGCGCGCGAGTGGGGCGACCTGTGGCTGTACTTCAGCGCACCGCTGCTTGGCATGCTCGCCAGCGCCGAAGTGGTGAAACGTGCCGTCGGCCGTGCGCAGCTGCCGTGCGCCAAGCTGCAACACGCGCGCGACCAGCGCTGCATCCATTGCGGCTACACGCCGCCGTCGAAGTCGCGGAATAGGAGGCTGGCCGATGAGCGAGCGGTATGACGTCATTGTCGTGGGTAGCGGTGCCGGAGGCTCTGCTGTGGCGTACAAGGCAGTCGGCGCCGGCGCACGCGTGCTGATGCTCGAGCGTGGCGAGCGCCTGCCGCGCGACGGCTCGACGATCGACGTCAAGACGGTGTTCCGGGACGGCGCGTTCAAGAACCGGGAGACCTGGGTCGATGGCCAGAACCGTTCGTTCGTGCCGGGCGAGTTGTACAACGTCGGCGGCAAGACCAAGTGGTACGGTGCGGCGCTGCTGCGTTTCTCGCCGCACGAGTTCGAGGCCGACACGGCGTACCAGTGCCTGGGCTGGCCGTTCGGCTACGACACGCTGGCGCCGTACTACGACGAGGCCGAGCGGCTGCTGGCGGTAAGGCACTTCGAGCACGAACCCGAGCTCAAGGCGCTGCTCGACAAAGTGACCGCCGACGGCGCCTGGCGCCTGCAGCCGCTGCCGCTCGGCCTCGACCCGCGCATCCTGCAGCACGAGGAGGAGGCCAAGCACTTCGACGGCTTCGCTTCGCCGAGCGGATTGAAGTCCGATGCAGAGAGCAGCCTGCTTGCGCGGATCGAGTCCAGCGCGGGTTTCACGCTCGCGACCGGCAAGCGCGTCGCGCAACTGCTGCCGTCGGCGGGCGACGCGGCCGTCGTCGACGGCGTGCGCTGTACCGACGGCTCCACCTACCGCGGCGACGTCATCGTGCTCGCCGCCGGCGCCATGACCTCGCCGCGCATCCTGCAGGACTACCTCGACGACACCGGTCTTGGTGCGCATCTGCCCGCGGCCGCGCTCGTCGGCGCCCATTTCAAGATGCACCTGAACTCCGCCGTGCTCGGCTTCTCGCCCTTCGTCGACGCTGACGTGCTGCGCAAGACCGCGATCCTGTTCAATGACGAGTTTCCGCACTCGACCGTGCAATGCCTCGGCTGGATAGACGGCGAGATCCTCGGTGCGCAACTGCCGGCGGCAGTGCCGAAGTTCGTGCTGCGCGCGGCGGGCAGCCGTGCCGTGGGGTTCTTCGCGACCACCGAGGACGGCTCGCACCCTGAGAACCGCATCATCTCGTGTTCGGGGACCGGTACCCCGGTGATGGACTACGAGCTCGCCCGCATCGAGCCGGCCTGGCGCGAGCATCGCGCGCTGGTGCACGCCTTCATCGCTCGCTTGCTGCGCGCCGGCCTCGCCGGTGTCGACCGGTTTTCAGGGATGGCCGGCACTGCGCACGCGCTCGGCAGCCTGGCCACCGGAGCCGATCCCGGCACGTCGGTCGTCGACGCCGACGGGCGTGTGCACGGATTCGGCAACCTGTTTTGCGGCGACGGCAGCGTGTTGCCCCGCTCGAGCCGCGTCAATCCTGCGTTGACGATTTACGCATGGGGACTGCGGCTTGGCGAGCACCTCGGCGCGCAGGCCCGAGGCGGCTCGCCCGCGACCCGGGGCGTGGCCGCGGACGGCCGTGCCGACCGTGCCCGGGGAGCTTGACATGTCGGTAGCGGCGGCCGAATTCCTCTGGATCGCGCTCCTGATCTACGCCGCGTCGGGTGCGCTGGTCGCGGCGGGGTTGCTGCTGGGCGGCATGCGGCGTGTGGATGCCAAGGCAGCCGCGGCACCGCTGCGCGTGCGGCTGCTCCTCGTGCCAGGCATCATCGCCCTGTGGCCGCTCCTGCTGCGCCGCTTCACCGGGCGGCGACCCGAGGAGGATCGGTCGTGAAGCGCGCGCACCGCCGCACCCACCTTCGCGTCTGGATTGTGCTGGCCATCGTCGTGACGGCGACGCTCGCCGCGGCGATCGAGGCGAAGCTGCACATCGAGCGCGCACTGCGCGATTCGGCCGTGGTCAAGGTGCGCTGATGTCACACGACTACCGCGTCGTGCAATGGACACGTTTCAAGAGGTCGTACGACGTCGCGCTGGTGCTGGGCGTGCTCGGCTTTCTCGGCGCCTCCGTCGGCACGGTCGTCATCGTCCAGTGGCCCGAGGATCTGCTGTCGCCGATGCAGCTCCTCGGACGTGCCTTCGGTGCGGCGGCCTTCGCGCTGCTCACGCTGATCCTGGCGATCGGCCCGCTGGCGAGGCTGTCGCCGCGCTTTCTTCCGCTGCTGTACAACCGGCGCCACATGGGGGTGACCTGCTTCGTGCTGGCGCTCTTGCACGCGACCTTGCTGACGGTCTGGTACCACGGATTCGGCGACCTCAACCCGCTGGTCTCGCTGCTCGTCTCGAATCCGCGCTACGACTCGCTGCAAGGGTTTCCTTTCGAGAGCCTGGGCGTCGCCGCCCTGCTCATCCTGTTCGTGATGGCCGCCAGCAGCCACGACTTCTGGAATGCCAACCTCGGGCCGGGACTGTGGAAGGCGATCCACATGAGCGTGTACGGCGCCTATGCGCTGCTGGTCGGGCACGTCCTGCTCGGTGCGTTTCAGGGCAACAAGAGCGCGGCCTACGCGGCCGTCGTGGGGGCGGGCGCGGCGCTCGTCGTGACGCTGCACCTGGTCACGGGTCGGCGTGAAGCGAGGCGGGACACGCCTGTCGCTGCCGAACCCGATGGATGGCTGCCTGTCGGGCCCGCACTGGCCATCGAAGACGGTTGCGCGCGCGTCGTGACGCCGCCCGCGGGTGAGCGCATCGCCGTGTTTCGCATGGGTGAGAAGGTCTTCGCCGTCTCGAACGTGTGTCGGCATCAGGGCGGGCCGCTGGGTGAAGGGCGCATCGTCGACGGCTGCATCACGTGCCCCTGGCACGGCTTCCAGTACCGCCCCGAAGACGGAACTGCGCCCGCCCCTTTCGACGAGAAGATCGCCACCTACCGGACCCGGATCGAGCGCGGCGACGTCTATGTCGATCCCCGGCCCGTGGGACTGGGCGTGCCGACGACGCCGTCGGTGATCACCGGAGCCCGCGAACCATGACACGCCGAAGACCATTTTTCATTGGATGGAGCGCAGATGCCCCGCAGACCCGGCGGCGGACGCTGCTCGGTGCCGGTCTCGCGCTGGCGGCGGGCGCCGGTGGCGGCGTGGCCGCAGTCGTCGCGGCGGGTCGCGAGCCAATCGGAAGCGGCATCTGGGATACCGGACAGGTCCGCACGTTGCACGGCGTCCTGTTCGCCCACCCTTACCCGCTGCTGCGCACGCTCGATCTCGGCGCTGGCGCGCGCACGGTTTTCCTGGCGACGGACGGCAAGGCGGCAGCCCGAGTGCCGCCCGAACTTCAAGGCCGATGGGTGCGGGTCTCCGGCACGCTGCTCAGTCGCGGCGCCAACGCGATGCTCGCGGTCGAGGGCCTCGCAGCTGCATCCGGTGCGGAGGCCTCGGGTCTGCGCGATCTGCAGACCACCGCCCTGGGCGAGGTGTTGCTGACGGGTGAAATCCTCGACGCCAAGTGCTGGTTCGGTGCCATGCGGCCTGGCTACGGCAGGACGCACAAGGCGTGCGCCGCCCTGTGCGTGCATGGCGGCCTGCCGACGGCATTCTGTCGGGCCGGCGACTGCGGCACCGGCAACGAGGCGCCCCTGTTTCTCGACCCGAACGGCGCGCCGCACGGACACGACGTGCTGCCGCTCGTTGCGGATCCTGTGTTCGTGCGCGGGGAGTTGGTCCGCGTCGGCGACGTCACCGAGCTGCGCGCCAGCCTGGACGCCGTGCGGCGCCTGTAGGCGCCGAATGCCCGACCCCTCGATCCGCGTCAACCCGTGCTGTGCATCGACGAGAAGAGCCTGCAGCTGACCGGCCTGCGTCGCGCGCCGCTGCCGATGTCGCCCGGCGGCATCGCCAGGCGCGACTGCGAGTACCTGCGCAGGGACACCGGCAACCCTTTCGTTGCCGGCCGGCCCAAGGCGGGGGCAGCGCGCAGTCTCGGTCACTGAGCAGCGTGGCAAGGTCGGCGTCGTTGAGTTCATCAGCGCGCTGCTCGGTGGCGTCTGCGCCAGGGCGCGCCGAGTCCACCGGGAGCAACTCGACATGATCGACTTCGCGGGGCAGTTCGTCGTCGTGACCGGCGCCACGGGCAATCTCGGCTCGGCCGTCGCCCTGGCCATGGCGCGCCTGGGCGCCACCCTGGCGCTGGCTGGCACGCGGCAAGCGGAACTGGACCAACTGGCCGAGCGCATCGGGGGTGGCGGCCATCTGCTGATGGCCGGCGCCGACATCCGCACGCGCGAGGGGGCGCAGCGCGTCGCCGCCGGAGCGATCGCGGCCTTCGGCAGAATCGATGCCCTCGTCAACACGGTCGGTACGTTCAAGACAGCCGACGTGGTCGATGGCGCGTCGCGCGACTGGCAGGCGATGATGGATCTGAACGCGCTGTCGGTGCTGCTGATCTGCGAAGCCGTGCTGCCGCACATGCGCGAACGCGGCTACGGCCGGATCGTCAACGTCGGCGCGGGTGCCGGTCAGAAGGCCTCAGCCGGCGCCAGCATCTACGCGGCGTCGAAGGCTGCGGTGCTGCGCATCACCGAGGCGGTGTCGGAGGAGAACAAGGCGCGCGGTGTGACCGCCAATTGCATCCTGCCAGGAACGATCGATACACCCCAGAACCGCGCCGCGATGCCGAATGCGGACCCGGGGTCATGGGTCCGCTCCGACGAGGTCGCAGCCGTGGTCGCGTTCCTGGCATCGCGCGCTGCGTCTGGCGTCACCGGGGCGGCGATTCCCGTCGCAGGCAAGCAGTGACTGCGGCTCGCGGCGTGGCCGAGGGTGACATCTACCGGCCGAGCGCCGGCTACTCGCCGTCGAGCCGGTGCTTCCTGCACGCCACCCACAGCGTCAGGTCGTAGCCGATCTTCAGCAGCCCGCAGGCGGCCAGCGGCGCGGCGAGCCAGCCAGCGGCGAAGAGCAGGCCGGCGAGCGACGGGCTGAGCGCCGCGGCGAGGCTGCGCGGCACGGCGGTCACGCTCGCTGCGGCGGTGCGTTCGGCCGGCGTGACCACGCTCATCACGTAGGCCGTGCGGGTGGGCACGTCCATCTGCGACAGCGCGGCGCGGAAGAACAGCAGCCCGAGCGCCACCGGCAGGCTGGGCGCGAAGGCGGCGCCGATCAGCGCCAGGTTGGCGGGGAGGTGGGTGAACACCATCGTATTCAGCAGGCCTATGCGGCGCGCCACCCGCGGCGCGGCGAGCATCGACGCGGCGGAAAGCAGGCCGGTCCAGAAGAAGAACGTGCCGGCGCCGGCAAGCGACAGGTCGAAGCGCTGCATCAGCCACAGCGACATCAGGCTGTTGAGCACCAGCCCGCCGGCGAAAGAATCGACCGAGAAGAGCGCGGCGAGCTTGAAGACGATTCGGCGCGAGGGCCCCAGCGCGGTTCCCCCCGGCGCGCTGCTCTCGGCGCGCCGCTCGGGCAGCCGGCGGTACAGCGCCAGCAGCAGCAGGCCGACCGCGGCGTAGCCGACGAACATCAGACGCAGCGCGGTGGCGAGGTCGATGCCGGCGCGGGTGGCCAGCCAGCCCGGCACGGCGGCGGCGAGCGCGCCGACGGCGGCGGCCAGCGAGGCGAGCAGGCTGTAGCGGGCGAACAGCCGCGTTCGCGCATCGGCCTGCGCGGCGCCGGCCAGCTGCGCGTGCTCCAGCGGCAGGAACACGCTGACGTCGCCGGAACTCGGGTTGAGCGTGCCGACGAAGGCCACCGCGAGCAGCGGCCAGAACTGCGACAGTCCGGCGAAGCCGAGCCCGGTGGCGATCATCAGCGCCGCGGCCGCCAGCAGCAGGCGGCGCTGCGCGAAGCGATGGCCCCAGGCGCCGACTGCCAGCGTGGCCAGCGCCGAGCCGAGCAGCGTCGCGGTGCTCAGCACGCCGACCGTCCACACGTCGAAGCCGAGCGCGAGCAGGTAGGCGGGCAGCAGCACCGCGATGGCGCCGTCGACGAACGCGCGCAGCGCGCGGCCGGCGATCAGCGTGGCCGCGAGTGGGTCGGCACCGCGTGGGGCGAGCCGTCGGATCAACCCGGACATGGCGGGGCGGTGCCGGAACTGCGCGGTTGCATGCGGGACGCCGATTACGCGCGAAGGCCACGGGCCCCGGCGCGAAGGATCGAGCGTAACGCCGCACCCGCCGGCGCGATGCCGGTCCGGCCATGGCGAGGGGGGGAAGTCGTCGCGAAGACCCGCGCCGGATGGTGCAATTGCGATGGCGTATGTCATCGCCGCGCCGGACCTGCGCGAACCGAGCGCCTCGCGATATGGAAACGCGATGCCCGTCGCGTCGCGACTTGGGCATCATGGCGGCCGGGGTTCTCGTGCGGTCGATGATCAAGTGAAACGGGCAAGCGCCGGACTGCTGTTGTACCGCCCCGCCGCGGGCGCGCTCGAGGTCATGCTGGTCCACCCCGGCGGGCCGTACTGGGCGCGCAAGGACGTCGGCGCGTGGTCGATTCCCAAAGGCGAGATCGAGCCGGGCGAGGAACCGCTGGCCGCAGCACTGCGCGAGTTCGAGGAGGAAACCGGCGCGCGGGTCGACGGCGAGTTCCTGCCGCTCGAAGCGGTGCGGCTGCGCAGCGGCAAGCTGATCCACGCCTGGGCGGTGCAGGCCGACTTCGACCCGGCCAGCCTGCGCAGCAACCTGTTCTCGATGGAATGGCCGCCGAGATCGGGCGAGCAGCGCGAGTTTCCGGAGGCCGACCAGGCCGGCTGGTTCGGCATCGACGAGGCGCGGGTGCGGATCCACCCCGGCCAGGCGCCGTTGCTCGAGCAACTGCTGGCGCGGCTGAACGGCGGCGGCAAGTGAGACGGAGCCGCGCCGCACTGCGCGACTGTGCTGCGCCGACGCACCGATGAAGCAGGCGGACCGGCTGCACCGTCCTTCGGCAGTGGCCCGGCGGCCGTCGAGCTGACCGTGGCGCAGGCGTCCGTTACGAAGCGACGGGCGCGGCGCGAACGTGACGCAGACCAGCCGCTGATCCTGGCCGTCGACCAGGGCACGCACGCGAGCCGGGCGCGCGTTCTCGATGCGCGCGGCGAGATCGTCGCGCACGGCGAACGGGAGATCGGGCTCACGCGTCCGCAGGCCGACTGGGCCGAGCAGGACGGCGAGGAGATCGTCGCCTCGGTGCACGCGGCGGTGGCGCAGGCGGTGGCCGCGCTCGGGCCGCGCGTGACGGATCTCGTTTCCGCCGGGCTGTCGAGCCAGCGGGCCAGTGCGGTGTGCTGGGACCGGGTGAGCGGGGCGCCGCTGTCGCCGGTCTTCAGCTGGCAGGACCGGCGCATGCACGCATGGATCGATTCGCTGCAGGCGCACGGCGACGACGTGCACCGCAGGACGGGGCTCTTCCTGTCGCCGCATTACGGCGCCAGCAAGCTGCGCTGGGCGCTTGAGCACCTGCCGGCGGTACGGCAGGCGCTCGGTGCGGGCCGGCTGGCCTGGGGGCCGCTGGCGAGCTTCCTCGCCTTCCGCCTGCTGAAGGAGCGGCCGCTGCTGGCCGACCCGCAGTGCGCGGCGCGCACGCAGCTATGGAACCTGCAGTCGCGCGACTGGGATGCCGACCTGCTGCGCCTGTTCGGCCTGCCCGACGGCGGCCTGCCGGCGAGTGCGCTCACCTGCCAGCGCTGGGGCACGCTGGCATCGGCCGGCGTCGAGGTGCCGCTGATGGCGGTGAACGGCGACCAGTCGGCGGCGGTGTTCGCCTTCGGCTGGCCGGAGGCGGATTCAGCCTACGTGAACATCGGCACCAGCGCGTTCGTGCAGCGGGCGCTGATGCAGGCGCCGGGCCACGTGCCGCGTCAGCTCACCGGGATCATCCTCGCCGACGGGGCGACGACCGTGTACATGGTCGAGGGCAACGTCAACGGCGCCGGCGCCGGCATCGAGTGGCTGGCCGGCGAACTCGGCATCGGCGACCTGCCGGCGCGGCTGCCCGGCTGGCTCGAGCGGCCGGCGCCGTCGCTGCTCTTTCTCAACGGCATCGCCGGGCTCGGCGGGCCGTTCTGGCAGCCGCGCTTCGGCTCGCGCTTCGTCGGCGACGGCGACGCCGAGCCCTGGCAGAAGGCGGTGGCGCTGATCGAGAGCATCGCCTTCCTGCTGCAGTCGAACGTCGATCACATGGCGCCTCATGTGCCGCCGCTCGCGCGCATCCGCATCAGCGGCGGCGTCTCGCGTCTCGATGGCCTGTGCCGCCGGCTCGCGGCGCTCAATGGCGTGCCCGTGCACCGGCGCGACGACCCCGAGGCGAGCGCGCGCGGCATCGCTTACCTGGCGGCGGGTCGGCCGGCGCAGTGGCACACCGGCGCGGCCGAGGACGTCTTCGCGCCGCAGGACGATCCGGGCCTGCGCGATCGCTACCACCGCTGGCGCGCGCTGATGGCCGAGGCCACCGGCGTCTAACGTCGCTGCAAGAGCGAATCCTCGAAAGTGTCTCGTCGAACGCAAGAGTTCTGACGCGACGCATGACTCGATGCGCGATGCGCGCAACAATGCCGTTGACCGGCGCAGGTCGCGTCGGCGTTTTCACCGCAAAGGGAGCATCGATGGTCACGCGTCGCACGACGTTGAGAAGCCGCTCGGGCACGAAGCTTTATGCCGTGCGCGACAAGAGCGGGCAGTTCAAGGACATCCAGAGCTACAAGAAAGCGCATGCGGCCGACCTGCGGCGCACGTCGAAGGCCGAGGCAGGCGCGAAGGAGAAGCTGGTGGCGATGGAGAAGAAGGTCGAGAAGGCCGCCAGGAAGGCGGTCAAGACCGTGCGCGCCAAGCTGGACGAGGCCCAGGCGAAAGAGAAGCTGATGGCGATGGAGAAGAAGGTCGAGCGGGCGGCGAAGAAGGCCGCCAAGACCGTGCGCACGTCGATTGCCGAGGCCCGCGCCAACAAGAAGGTCGTCGCGATGGAGCGGAAGGTCGAGCGGGCGGCGAAGAGCGCCGCCAAGACCGTGCGCGCCTCGCTGAAGGACGCCGTGGCGGCGGTCAAGCGCGCAGCGAACCAGATGACCGGGCGCGTCTCGTCCGCCAGGCCGGCCGCGAAGAAAGCGGGCGCCGGTGTCCGCAAGGCGGCGAAGAAGGTCGCGAAGAAGGCAGTTCGCAAGGCCCCGGCAAAGCGGGCGGCGAAGTCCGCCTGAACTGTCGCGCCGCGGCAGCCGCCCGGGGTGCGAGCCCCGGGCTGGCTTAGCGATGCCGGCGTGACCTCGTCGAAAGCGATTGCGGGCGTGCGTCGCCAGGCGGCCCGCGGTTCTCGCAACGGGCGTTGATCGCCTGCGGAGGGAGTTCGAGATGAGAGGGTTCCTGATCGATCCGGCGGCCCGGTCGGTCGCGGCGGTAGACGTCGCCGGCGGGCTCGACGGCGTGCGCCGGTTGATCGGCTTCGCGACGGTCGATTCCGACGAGATCGATGAGAACGGCGACCGCCTGTTCTTCGACGAGGAGTGCTTCATCCGCAGCGCGCCCGGCTCGCCGCGTTTCCGCGTCGACAACCTCGCGCCGGTGGCCGGCAAGGGCGTCGTGATCGGTTCGTCGGCGCAGGGCAAGGAACTCGCCGACGCGGTGATCGGCCTGGCGCAGCTGCAGCGCCGCGTGACGTTCACCTGAGAGGCTGTGAACGGGCCTGCAGCGCGCCCCGATCCTGCGCCTGCGGTGCTCGACGTACGACGCTCTGTCCACCGCCGCGTCCACGGCCGCGCATGCGGGCACGGCCGGCGGCGGCGGCGCGAAGCCCTGCTTCGCGAGACCCCGCCGACGCCCGCGGCGCAACCTCGCGGTGCTCGCTGCGGTTGCTTCACGGCTTCTGGGCGGCCGCCGGCGCCGCCGCCGGCGGGGTACGCTGTCGCAGTCACTTCTCTTCCCCGGCTGCCGATGAAGCGAATCCTTGCCGTGCTGCTGGCCGCCGTCTCGCTCGGCTTTCTGCCGGCACGGGCCGGCGCGGCCGACACGCCGCCTGCCGGCGTGGCCTGGCACACGGGCGACATCGACTCGGCATTCGCCCGCGCAAAGCAGGAGAAGCGGCCGCTGTTCCTCTACTGGGGCGCGGTGTGGTGCCCGCCGTGCAACCAGGTCAAGGCGACGGTCTTCAGCCGGCAGGACTTCATCGCCCGCGCGCGGCTGTTCGTGCCGGTGTACATCGACGGCGACGCGCCCGGCGCACAGAAGCTCGGCGCGCGCTTCAGGGTCAGCGGCTACCCGACGATGATCCTCTTCCGCCCCGACGGCACCGAGGTCACCCGGCTGCCGGGCGAGGTCGACGGCGACAGCTACATGCGCGTGCTCGCGCTCGGCGCGGCGAGCGTGCGGCCGGTGAAGGCGCTGCTCGCCTCGGCGCGTGCCGGCAAGCCGCTCGCCGCGGACGACTGGCAGCTGCTGGCCTTCTACTCGTGGGAGACCGACGAGCAGGCGCTGGTCGCGCGCGACGCACGGGTGCCGACGCTGTGGCAACTGGCGCAGGCGTCGAACGGCGTCGCGCCGGAGGCCTCGGCGCGGCTCGCGCTGAAGGCGATGGCCGCGGCCAGTCGCGCGCCGGCAGAGAACGCCACGTTCGACAAGGCCGCGGCGCTGCAGCGGCTGCGCGCCGTGCTGGCATCACCGATGCTGGCGCGGGCCAGCTTCGCCGAACTCGCCTATGCTGCCGGCCGCCTGCCCGCCTACCTGACCGAGCCGAACACGCCGGCGCGCGAGCAGTTGCTGCGCGAGTGGGACCGCTTGCTGCTGCGCCAGGCGGCCGACGGCACGCTGGCGCGGCTCGATCGCCTCGCCGCCACCGATGCGCGGGTATCGCTGGCGCGCGTCGATGCGCCCAAGGGACCGCTGCCGCTGGCGCTGCAGACGGAGGTGCGCGCGGTGACCCATCGCGCCGCGCGCGAGGCGACCGATCGTTACGAGCGCGAGGCCGTGATCGCGGCCAGCGCGCAGCTGCTGGCCGACGCCGGCCTGCTCGATGAGTCCGACGCGATGCTCAATGCCGAACTGAAGCGCTCGGCGACGCCGTACTACCTGATGCTCGGCCTGGCCGCCAACGCGCGCCAGCGCGGCGACCATGCGGCGGCGCTCGACTGGCACGAGCGGGCCTACGCCGGCGCGCAGGGGCCGGCGACGCGGCTGCAATGGGGCACGAGCTACGTGCGCGCGCTGGTCGACCTGGCGCCGGCAGACAGCGGCCGCATCGAGCGCGCGGCGCGCCGAGTGATCGGCGAGCTCGAAGCGAAGCCGGAGACCTTCCACGGCCGCAACAGCGCCGCGCTCGCCCGTCTCGGGGCGGCGCTCGCCGAATGGAACAAGGACGGCAGCCGCAGCGCGGCGCTGGCGACGCTGCGCGAACAGATGTCGGCGGTGTGCGCGCAGCTGCCGGCGCAGGCGCCCGAGCGGGCCACCTGCAACGGCGTGCTCGCGCCGCGCGTCGCCTGAGACACCGGGCACGGCCGATGAGCACGCGCGCTGCGTCCGCTGCCGGCGCGCCGGCGGTCAGCCTCTTTCTCTGCGGTGACGTGATGACCGGCCGCGGCATCGACCAGCTGCTGCCACAGCCGTCCCGGCCCAATCTGTACGAGGGCTATATCACCGACGCGCGCGACTACGTGCACCTGGCCGAGGCGGCGAGCGCGCCGATCGCGCGGCCGGTGAGCCTCGACTACATCTGGGGCGAGGCGCTCGCCGAGATCGACCGCCGGGCGCCGCGGCGGCGCGTCGTCAACCTCGAAACGGCGGTGACGACCGGCGAGGACGCCTGGCCCGGCAAGGGCATCAACTACCGCATGCATCCGGCGAACGTCGGCTGCCTGACCGCGGCGCGGATCGACGCCTGCGTGCTCGCCAACAACCACGTGCTCGACTGGGGCCGCGACGGCCTGGCCGAGACGCTGCGCGTGCTGCATGCGGCCGGCATCCGCACCGCCGGCGCCGGCGCGGACGAAGAGGAGGCGGCCGCGCCGGCGATCCTCGACGTGCCGGGCGGCGGGCGCGTGCTGCTGTTTGCCGCCGCAGCCGAGTCGAGCGGCGTGCCGCGCGACTGGCGCGCCGGGTCCGGTCGCTCCGGCGTCTGTCTGCTCGACGGAGTCGATGCGCGCGCCGCCGGGCCGCTGGCGGCACGGATCGCCGCGCAGCGCCGCCCGGGCGACACGGTGATCGTCTCGCTGCACTGGGGCGGCAACTGGGGCTACGCGATCGGCCGCGACGAACGCGCCTTCGCGCACGCGCTGGTCGAGGCCGGCGCCGACCTCGTGCACGGTCACTCGTCGCACCACGCGCGCGGCTTCGAGGTCCATCGCGGGCGGCTGGTGCTGTACGGCTGCGGCGACTTCGTCAACGACTACGAGGGCATCGGCGGCCACGAGGCGTATCGCGGCGACCTGGCGGTGGCGTACTTCGTCGACCTCGTCGATGGCCGGCTGCGGGAACTGACGCTGGTGCCGTTCCAGGCGCGGCAGCTCGCCCTGCGGCGCGCCTCGAGCGCCGACACGCGCTGGCTGCGCGAGACGCTGAACCGCGAGTGCCGGCCGTTCGGCCGCGAACTGGCGCTCGCCGCCAATGGCAGCCTGCACCTTGCCGCCGGGGCGTGACATGGGCAAGGCACGACGTCAGGAGCAGCGCGCGGGCAACGACACACTTGCCGCCGCGCTGGCCTATGCGGCGCGCGGCTGGTCGGTGATCCCGATCGAGCCGCGCGGCAAGCGCCCCGTGGTGCCGTGGCTCGAGTTTCAGCAGCGCGTCGCCACGGCGGAGGAGATCGACGACTGGTTCCGGCGCTGGCCCGACGCGAACGTCGGCATCGTCACCGGGCGCGTGTCGGGGCTGGTGGTCGTCGACATCGATCCCCCGCATGGCGGCCGGGAGAGCATCGAGCGCGTGCAGGAAGAACACGGGACGTTGCCGCGCACCGTCGAGGCGCAAACGGGCGGCGGCGGGCGCCACCTGTACTTTGCGCACCCGGGCGTGCGGCTCGCCAACCGGGTCGGCATCCTGCCGGGCATCGACCTGCGCGGTGACGGCGGCTGTGTGGTCGGGCCGCCGTCGCTGCATCCGAGCGGGCGGCGTTACGCGTGGCTGGAGGGCGCGGCACCGGACGACGTCGCGCTGGCGCTGCTGCCGCGCTGGGCCGCGCCCGCGACGCCGGCCCATGGCGGACACCCGGTGGCGCACTGGCGCGAACTGATCCGCGACGGGGTTGGCGAAGGCAGCCGCAACAACACGCTCGCCTCGCTGACCGGGCATCTGCTGTGGCACGGCGTCGACGCCGACGTCGCGCTCGAACTGCTGCTCGCCTGGAACCGCCTGCGCTGCCGCCCGCCGCTGCCTGACGACGAGGTGGCGCAGGTCGTGGCGAGCATCGCGCGGCTGCACCGGCGCGAAGGCGGCGAGTGAGCGGGGCCGGCGGAGTCATCCCGGGGCCTCGCGGCACGCTGCCTGGCCTGCGGGGCCGGATCGATACGCGCGAATAGCCAGTGACCGCTGCTTTCCATCACACGAAACCGGCGCTGCGCTGCACAATGCGCACGGTTTGAACTCGCCGATGTCTGCCTGAGATGGAGTTGCCGGTCGTAGAACGCTTGTCGTGGTGGAGGCGCGTCGGTCGCTGGGCGTGGGCTGCGCTGCTGCTCGCGGTTGTGCTGGGCATCGCCTGGATCGTGGTGGACGAGGCGCGAACGTCGCGACGACAGGCGCAATGGCTCAGTGGCGTGGCCTCCGATCTGCACTACGAGGTGCAACCGGGCCCCGGTTCGACGATCCGGTTTCCCGGCGGCGGGCCTTTCGACGAGCGACTCGGCTATCACGCGCTTCCCGAACGGGTGCAGCGACTGGAGAGCCAGGGCTTCACCGTCACCGCTCAGTCGCGCATGTCGCCCCGGATGATCGAGCTCGTCGATCAGGGCTTGTTCGCCACCTACCGCGAGAAGACGCAGGCCGGGCTGGAGTTGCGCGACTGCCGCGGGCAGCCGCTGGCCGTGGCGCGCTACCCCGAGCGCACGTACGAGCGCTTCGAATCGGTGCCGCCGCTGCTGGTCGAGTCGCTGCTCTTCATCGAGAACCGCGAACTGCTCGACCCGCGGTTTCCCAAGCGCAACCCGGCCGTCGAGTGGGACCGCTTTGGCAGGGCGCTGATCGACCAGGCCCTGCACCGGCTCGACGAGTCGCACGCCGCCGCGGGCGGCAGCACGCTCGCCACCCAGATCGAGAAGTACCGCCACTCGCCCGAGGGCCGCACCGACACGGCCAACGAGAAACTGCGCCAGATGGCATCGGCCTCGCTGCGCGCCTACATCGACGGCGAGGACACGCTGCCGCGGCGCCGGCAGATCGTCGTCGACTACCTCAACACCGTGCCGCTGTCGGCCAAGGCCGGTTTCGGCGAGGTCAATGGCCTGGGCGACGGGTTGTGGGCCTTCTACGGCCGCGACTTCGCCGAAGTGAACCGGCTGCTGTCCTCGGCGACGACCGACGAAGAGCCGATGCTGGCGATGCGACGCGCCCTGGCGTTCAAGCAGGCCCTGTCCCTGACCGTCGCGCAGCGCCGGCCCTCCTATTACCTGGACGAAGGCGAGCCCGCGCTGCGCCAGCTGACCGACAGTTACCTGCGCCTGATGGCTGATGCCGGTGTCATCACGCCGGCGCTGCGCGACGCCGCGCTCCCGCTGGCGCTCGACCTGCAGAGCCGGATCACCGCCGCGCCATCCGGCTCGTTCATCGACAACAAGGCGGCGAACGCGATACGCAGCAGACTGCAGGCGCTGCTGGCGATGCCGCGCGCCTACGATCTCGATCGCCTCGACCTCACGGTCGACAGCCCGCTGGACGGCGAGGTGCAGCGCGCCGCCACCGCGCTGCTGCGCGGCCTGGGCGATCCGCAGGCAGCGCGCGCCGCCGGCCTCTATGGCTTCCGGCTGCTGAGCGAGGGCGACGACACCAGCAGGATCAGGTTCAGCTTCACGCTGTACGAACGCGGCGGGCAAAGCAACCTGCTACGCGTGCAGACCGACAGTTTCGACCAGCCCTTCGACCTCAACGAGGGTGCGCGCCTGGACCTCGGCTCCACCGCCAAGCTGCGCACGCTCGTCACCTACCTGGAAGTCGTGGCCGACCTGCATCGGCGCTGGAGCGACCTGCCGGCCGATCAGCTCGCCGCGCTGAAGATCAGCCGTCGCGACCGGCTCGGCAGTTGGGCGCGCGAGCATCTGGCGCGCGCCGGCGACAGGAGCCTCGCGGCGATGCTCGACGCGGCGATGGAACGCACCTACTCGGCGAGCCCCGCGGAAGGCTTCCTGACCGGCGGCGGCCTGCACTACTTCGAGAACTTCGAGCCCGAGGACGACGGCGGCACGTTCACCGTGCGCGAGGCGCTCACGCGCTCGGTGAACCTGGTGTTCATCCGGCTGATGCGCGAGGTGGTGCAGCACGTGATCGCGCGCGGCGAGGGCGAGAGCGCCGCGCTGATCGACGATGCGTCGAACCCGCAGCGCCAGGCCTACCTGGCGCGCTTCGCCGACCGCGAAGGGCGCGAGTTCGTCGCCCGGTTCTATCGAAAATACGCGGGAAAGCCGGCCGGCGAGGCCGAGGCCCTGCTGTTGCGCAGCGCGCGGCCGACGCCGGCACGCCTGGCTGCCGCGCTCTACGGTCTCGAGCCTGACGCCGCCGTGGACCGTCTCGGCGAGTTCATCCTGCGCCGCCTGCCCAACGCCACGCTCTCCGACGCGGCGCTGCGTGCGCTGCACGACGGGTTCGGCCCGGGCCGCTGGTCGCTGGCCGACCGTGGCTACCTGGCCGGCGTGCACCCGCTGGAACTGTGGGTGGCCGCCTACCTGCGCGAGCATCCCGAGGCCACCCTCGGCGAGGCGGTGGCGGCGAGCGCCGGACAACGGCAGGAGGTCTACCAGTGGCTGTTCAGGACGCGCCGCAAGGACGCGCAGGACGTGCGTATCCGCAACGTGCTGGAAGTGGACGCCTTTGCCGAGATCCAGAGAGCGTGGCGGCGACTGGGCTATCCCTTCGATTCGCTGACGCCCTCGTACGCGACGGCGCTCGGCGCATCGGGCGACCGGCCCGCGGCGCTTGCCGAGCTGATGGGCATCATCGTCAACGACGGGCTGCGTCTGCCGGTCACGCGCGTGACCTCGCTGCGGTTCGCGCCGGACACGCCGTACGAGACGCATCTGGCGTACCGGCCGACGCCGGCCGAGCGCGTTCTCGCGCCCGAGATCGCCGACGTGGTTCGGCGCGCGCTGATCGGCGTGGTCGAACAGGGCACGGCCCGGCGGCTGAAAGGCGCGCTGACGCGCCGCGACGGCAGCGTGGTGCAGATCGGCGGCAAGACCGGCACCGGTGACCATCGTTTCGACACCTACGGGCGCGGCGGCCAGCTGGTCTCCTCGCGCGTCGTGAACCGGTCCGCCACCCTGGTCTTCCTCATCGGCGACCGCTACTTCGGCACGATGATGGCCTACGTGCACGAGCCCTACGCGGCGAACTACAAGTTCACCAGCGCCATGCCCTCGCAGCTGTTGAAGGCGCTTGCCCCGGTCCTGCTGCCGCTGGTCGATGGCGGTGGCTGCGGCGCCGCGCAAGACGATCGTCAGCCCGCCGGGCAGGAGTCACGACCCGGCGCGCCGGGAGCGCCGCTGACCGACGCTGCACCGCGCTGCATCGCCTGCATGCGTTCGAGCCGGGCGTCGGGCGGCTGAAGGACGACCCGCTGGCCGACATGCGAAGGGCGGAGCCGGCCTCCGGTCGAGGATGGTCTTGCGCCGCCGAACCCGGGCCATGTCGTCCGGGGCGGCGGTGCCGAGCGGGCAGGCGTCGCACCACGGGCCGCTGACGCGGTCGCGAACCTGATCCCGCGACCGGCCGACGGCGGCAGGCCGAGGCCCGGTCTCAGCCTTCGCCGCGCCACGCCGCCTGCACCTCGGCCAGCACCTCGGCGGCTCGCCCTTCGTAGCGCGGCGAGAAGTGAAACGGCACCACGGCCTTCGCGCCGAGCCGCCGCGCGATCGCGCCGGCCTGCGCCGCGGTCAGGTGGTTCTTGCGTTCGGCGTGGTCGGTCTGCGCGGCCAGGAACACGCTTTCGATGAACAGGATGTCGACGCCGGCGAGAAGTCGATCGAGCGCGCCCAGGTTGGCCTCGGTGTAGCGGATGTCGGTCACGTAGCCGACGCGCCGGCCGGGAACCAGTTCCAGCGTGCTGCGCAGTTCGCCCAGCGGACGGGTGCCGCCGTGCGCGCCGTTTCGGTCGTGCCATTGCACGTCGATCGGCGTGTCGTCGGCCGCGCCGGCGATGACGGCGCGCTTGACCGCCCGCAGCCACGGCCCGGTCGGCAGCCCCAGTTCGGCGAGGCGGTTTTTCCACACGTTGACGTGCACCGATTCCTCCAGGGCGAACGCCAGGCAGGGGATGTCGTGGTCGACGAAGGCGGCGCGCACGCGGAAGCGGTCCTCGGCCAGCACGACGTCGTCCCGACGCGGCCACGGTTCGTCGGCCTCGCGGGCGAAGCGGCTGCGGCTGGAAAACCGCGCGCGCCGGCCGGCGCCGTCGGGCGCGAGTTCGTGCGCCTCGATCGTCAGCGCCACCTCGTAGCGGTGCACCACGTTCCACGTGTAGGCGGCGAGCTTGTGCTCGACCTGCGCGATGAATCCCGGCCCGCCATAGACGGCCACGCGCTCCTTGCGGCCGAGCACGACGCGCAGCCAGTGGTCGAAGCCGACGAAGTGATCGAGGTGCGCATGGCTGACGAAGATGTCCGACAGGCGCAGCAGCTTGCGCGGTACCAGGTCCGAGACGTCGCCGAGGTCGAACAGCAGCGCGCGGCGCTCGTCGCGGAAGTCGGCATACAGGCCGGGGTCGCCGAAGGCGTCGTTGACCAGGGCGGGCTCGAACAGCGGGCGCATGGCGGAGCTTGTCGGTGGCGCGAAGCCAATTTACCCGCATGGTCCGCGCGGCCGCTGACCTCGGGCAACGCCGGCCTCAGCGGGCGGCGGGACGACGGCTGGCGCCGACCTCGCCCGCCCTTGAGATGCGCCAACATCGCGTGCCCCGGATTTGCGAGACTGCAAGCGCGTGGCGGGCCACGGGTCCGCTGCCTCGCCATCGAATTCAGCCGGGGCCGCTCATGAAGCCGACACTTTGCCTTGCCCTGCTCGTCGCCGTCGCCGGCTCCGCCGTGGCGGAGGTGGCGCCGTACAAGATCGTCGGCGACGGCATCGCCCAGTCGCTGACCGGCAAGCCGGGCAGTGCGGCCAGCGGGCGGGCGCTGCTCGCCAAGCGCGGCGCGGCCAACTGCCTGCAGTGCCACGCGGTGAAGAGGGACAAGGAGCTGGCCAGCGGCGGCGACAAGGGGCCGGCGCTCGACGGCGTCGGCTCGGCGCTGACGGCGGCGCAGCTGCGCCTGTCGGTGGTCGACTACTCGCGCATCATCGGCGGCGCGCCGATGCCGAGCTTCCACAAGGCGGGCGGCGCCGGCGGCGACAAGCCGGTGCTGACGGCGGCCGAGATCGAGGACGTCGTCGCCTACCTGTCGTCGCTCAAGTCGAAGTAGCGCCTCGGTCGCCTGTTGCCGGCGGCGGGGCGGCGCCGCGGCCGCCCGCCGCTTCGTCCCGGCGCGATCGCGGAGTCGCTTGCTGCGCGCCGGCGAGTGCGCCGTGGCCCCTCGACGGCGGGCCGCGTCCCGACCACAGAGCGCGCGGGAACGGGCTCTTTCGTCTGCCGTTGGACGCTTACAGGCCGATCAGCTCGGCGCTGACTCCCTGCGCCTTGACCGCGGCCAGGATGTCCTTGGAGTTCAGCTTGACCGGGTCATAGGTGACGATCACCAGATGGGGCTTCGCGTCATGGCCTTCGGCCTTGGCGACGCCATTGAGCGCGGCAAGCACGCCGGTAAGCGAAGCCAGGCGATCGTGATCGAGGGTCTGGTCGACATGAACCAGCACATCTGCAAGAGTCTTGGACATTCATTTCCCCCCTTTGCGTTGCATCTGTTCTACGGGCCGTTCGGCCTGCGCCGCTCGCCCCGGCAGATCGTTGGCGACCGTGCGGCCCCCCCCAATAGAACCGATGGCCGGTTCGCTGCCAGATCCCGTTGGCGTTGAGCGTTTAGCACTCCGTGCCAGCCCTCTCATAAGCATACCTACCTGTCGCGCGGGCGCGAGGCGGTTGTTCTTGGTCGGCGGCACTGCGCCAGCGGCGTGGCCGCTGCAGTTCCTGCCAGCGGGGCCGCCGCTGCCGGCAGCTCGGCTTCCGGCGACGGCGGCTCAGTCTCG